>Ga0316224_1001252_pt1 | contig 29124 bp, 27 predicted proteins | sample TBH18013metaG_FD_206254 | JGI IMG/M metagenome (GOLD analysis project Ga0316224, IMG submission 206254) | Freshwater microbial communities from Trout Bog Lake, Wisconsin, USA - TBH18013 | ecosystem: Environmental > Aquatic > Freshwater > Lake > Hypolimnion/Profundal zone | place: USA: Wisconsin... | reverse complement strand
TACAAATTCGTAAACGAGTCATAGCATTTGTAATGACGCGCAATCTATCCCAACCAATTAAAGCATCATCCCACCCTGCTGGCTGGTTGCCATACAAATGCTTTAGAAAATCACGGTAATTTTCGGCACGCAAAGCCTGCTGAACTTCTTGAGCCAACAATTGCGCATTTAAAGATGTCCATTTTGGCAAAAGACCCGCATGCACCATTAAATGTTCATGTTCAAAATGCAACAATGGTTGATGGCGCAACCATGTCAGCAACTCATAGGCATCAGGTGCATCTAATAACTCTTTTATCGTATCACTTCGATGGGCACTAACGAACCCTTCCGCTACAACAAGTGTATGCAAATCATGATTACCAAGCACTGTGATAAGAGAGGATTGATGGTCAAATATCCAGCGCAATACCTCTAAAGAACCAGATCCGCGATTGATTAAATCACCAACCAGCCACAACTGATCATTTGCAGGATTAAATTGGATTTTTTTCAGTAGGGACTGAAAAGAATAAAAACAACCTTGAATATCTCCAATTGCGTAAATAGCCATGCTATTCAAAAAAGGCCAGAGTGAGCATCATCCATACTAGCCATCTAGTTTTGAAGAAGAAAATTATTTAGGCGCCTTAAAATTAGCGCCACCTTGGTTAGCCATGTATGCAACTGCATTTGCTACTTCACCATCAGTCAACTCAGCATTACCGCCACGTGGAGGCATAGCACGAATACCAGCAATCGCATGCTTAATTAAAGTTTCGTACCCTTGAGCTATTCGCGGACCCCAGGCAGACTTATCACCGATTTTTGGAGAGCCTAAAGCTCCTACAGCGTGGCATGCTGAACAAACAGCCTTAACAACTTCCTCTCCACTTTTATTTACATGAGGGCCTGTTTCTACTGTAGCCATAGCCACTTGTGCAACAGGTTTGATTCGCTCTTCAATCTGAGTTGCAGCCAGTTTCGGATCTTCCGGGACATGGGTTGAATCAACCGCCATGAATAATTTAGCAATCAATACAATCACCAAAGTAGGTGCAAAAATACCACCTAAAATTGCAACAACAACTTGACTCACGGGGGTGGGGGGAAATTCGTGTTCACTCATGACTATGTATTCCAATCCAATAAAAATAACTTTTGTAATTGAATTATACTGATAAGGCGGTTTGGTTAAAAGGGCAATGTCTCTCAATCGGACAATCCGCACCCCATTTGCTATAATCCGCTGACTCTTAAAATATGCGCCCGTAGCTCAGCTGGATAGAGTATTGGTTTCCGAAGCGATAGTCCACAATTCGAAGCAGTGCCGCACATTCCAAGAGCATTCAAAGAATTAGCGCAGATTACGCTTAGGAAAGTCAAAGAAAAACCTCTCAGTGACACAATTTTGACACAGTGAGAGATTTTATGGCTTCAATAACTAAGCGCGCTAACGGTTGGCAAGCACAAGTTCGCAGGTCTGGCTTCAAGACTGTCTCAAAAAGATTCGAGAAAAAATCTGAAGCAATTCTTTGGGCGAGAAGTATTGAATCTAAAATCGACTCTAATGAACTTTCAGATATTTCGACTGCTCGAAAAACAACTCTCAAAGAAATCCTAGATAGATACTTAACTGAAATATCTATAAACAAAATTAGTTATAAATCCGAGAAATCGAGAATAAAAACTCTTATTGCAAGTCCAATTTCAAAGAGAAGTCTTTATGATTTAAAGTCATCTGATGTCGCATTTTTTAGAGACTCCAGACTAAAAACAGTCAGCCCAACGACTGTCAATAAAGAATTAAACACTTTGCACTTAGTTATTGATACAGCACGAAGAGATTGGTCAATTTCTATCAGCAATCCTGTAAAACTTATCAAACGTCCAAAGAATAATAGAGCCAGAGATCGTCGATTAGAGGCTGGTGAATTAGAAAAAATAATCTCCTTAACTGAATCTGAAATTTTAAAATCTGTTGTTTTATTTGCTTTAGAAACTGCAATGCGACGCGGCGAAATTGCGAAAGCAAAATGGAATCATCTAAAGCTAGATAAGCAAGTATTAAGCATTCCAGAAACTAAAACAGGTGAGCCGAGAGCTATTCCGCTATCGAAAAAAGCAATTGAGATACTACAAGATATAAAAAAAGATACAGACTACATTTTTAATATCTCTTCAGGCAGCATCTCTCAAGCATTTCGTAGAGCATGTACCAGAGGTGACATAGTTGATCTAAATTTTCATGACTTGAGACATGAGGCAACATCTAGACTATTTGAAAAAGGACTAAATCCAATGCAAGTTTCAGTCATTACAGGTCATAAATCATTCGAAATGCTTAAAAGATACACACATCTAAAAGCAGAGGATTTGGTAAAACTTCTTAATTAGCTTAGTTAAATTTCAACAATTTTCATAGTGTTCAAAAAAATTGGCAAACATTAAAAAAATATAAAAATGACTCTAAAAGTCATATAAATAAATGTATCTATGAAGTAATTGAAACAACTCCCATGTCTCTGCATCAATCACGTAGGAAGTGCGGTCAAGCAGACAGACCAAGACAAATTTATATAATGCGTTAACACCAAAGACGAAAAACGGTGTTCTGAATAAATATTATCGTCACGATGAGTGCTCTGAGAAGAAGTCAACACTCAGTAATCTAGATGTAGCTCGTGTTGCGCTAGATTGCTTCCGTTGGATAAAGCAGATGTAAAAGAAATCGACTAACCGTCTTACCAGTATCAGTTGCTAGTCAGCATATTGGTTATCTACACGATTGTTTCTGAAAGTCCTAAACTCAGAAAGAACACTTTGTCGGATAGGCAAAGTGTATCTTCAGATCCTTCCTCAGATTATTAACACCAAGTACTTAATGAATTTCCTAAAGAAGTATTGAGCGAAGCGAATGCATCAAGAACGTAGTGATTGATGCTATCTAAGTTTCCATGTAAGTGACCATTAACTTGAAGCGCAAGCTGTGTCGCTGAATTCATCTCTAATCTAGTCTTAATTGCTGTGTCAGATGTTAATTGGCTCTAATTCCAATAATACTTGCTCTTGATACATTATATGCACGAGCTAAAGAACTAACAGACTCACCAGCAGATAATCGCTGTCTAATCTCTGATTTCTGCTCAGAAGTCGTTTTACTTTTACGTCCTAATATCTTGCCTTCTGCACGTGCTCTAGCGAGTCCTGCTTGTGTTCGTTCGATAATAAATTCTCTCTCCATTTCAGATATTGCAGAAAGCATTGTCAACAATAACTTTCCTGTTGTAGATGTGAGATCGGTGCCACCTAGCTGTAGCACAATGACTTTAATATTACGTTCAGAGAGATGTCGAACTGTTGATAAAATATCAATGGAATCTCTGCCAAGTCTATCGAGTTTTGAAACGACCAGAGACTCGCCATCACGAATCTTGTCTAACAGTAGTGAGAACTGTGGTCTTTGACTTGCACAGACTTTTCCTGAAACGCCAACATCTTCGAAATAGTAATCAACATTGAATCCTGCTCGTTGAATTTCCAGCTTTTGAATTTCAGTTGATTGTTCTTTAGTTGATACGCGAGCATAAGAAAATATTGCCATCTTGAAGTCTCTAGAGTGTTAGAAAACGTCTTGATGGTACTTGGCCTGTTGGATAAAGCAATACGCTATATTTTTAACACTCAATTTGTTCTTATTAAGAACTGTTAGAATCTTTTGAAATCTTAACAGTTCAATTTTTATTACCAGTCTTTATCTTGTTTTGAAGTAAGACTAGATGAGTTTGACTCAACGTCACTTACAGTTTTATTTTTAGACTTAGTCTTCGATGTGACATTTGTCAAACTCTCATCTTTCTGAAAGGATTTAGTCTTAACAGACTCTCTTAACTGCAATAAATTAGGATTTATTCCATCAAGATTGGTTTTTAGATTTTGTAATGTTCCATAAGATAATTTTGGCGTTACTTTAGTGATTAACACCTCACAACAATCAAATTCACTATTACCCAATGACTGTCCAGTTTGAGGATCTTTAATCTCCTTTCCTAATTTAACTACTTTATAAGCATTATCCTTAACTAAAGATCCTTCACCTTGACTTAATATGACATCATTACCATCAATTTGTACTATAGAAATTGGAAATGTTTTTAAGATAATTGCTTGGGTTGCCTTACTTACAATTTCATTTTGTACTGATTTTAATGTAGCACCTTCATCGAAGGTAGCACCCAATGTTGTTGGATCAATCGTAGGAAATGTGCCATTAACAGCATTAGAAATTACTATTTGACGAGTTGTTAAATTAATCAGTTTCTCTGAGAAAGACCAGTTACCACTAAATCCAATTAAATCACGATCAGATGTATTTAAATGTCTTACACTTTTATCATATGACATTTGATTAACAACACCCACCCATACTAAATCAGCACTTAACGCTTGTCCTATTTTTGCTATATTTGTATTAGATGCTTGTCCAGATGAAATCACATCAAGTTCATCATTAATGTCTTTTGTAAAGTCTCTATCAAGAACTGTGAAGCGACCACTATTTGTCAATGAATCAATAAGCTGTTGGCGAACTGGCTCAAGAACTATATTTGCTGGAATTTGTTTTCCACCAATATTGAATGATGATTGAGTTGATTTAAGTGGAGCCACAACGATTTTAATTTTGTTTGCATCAGCTGAAGCCTTAAATTTAGAAATACTTGCTGTTATCTCAACTTTATAAAGACTCTGATTAGAAGTTGGTGGAATCACGTTGTTAACTTTAAATGATTGAACAACACCAGCAGATTTTGTAACAATTTGATCAGCAAATCCTTTGCTCTGGATTAATTCAGTTGCTTTAGCTGAATCTTTTCCATTTGCAGAATCAATATCTACATTTGCCGAAGATGAAACATATAAGTTCATATTAACTGATGAAGAATCAATACTTACGCCATTCACTTGTGCAATAGCATTCTTTAGAGCCTCGTTGATAGCAACACTAGGTAATGCACCTACACCTTCAGCATTAACTTCAACTGTCTCAATCTTACCGACATCTAATGTTTGTGTAATGTTTGCTTTATCCTCAATCGCCACGTCTTTAGATTCAGTCTTTTTATTACCACAAGAAGCCATTAAAGAAAGCATTAAGATTGATAAAAATAACTTCTTCATAGGAAATCCTTTTGAACTTTTAGACGACTTAATAAATGATTAAAGTAAGCTAGCAAGTGATTTTGTTGGATCCTCAGAATTTTTTGGCAAATCTATGTGATTGTTTGAAGAGAATTTCGAGATTGCAGAAAATGTCTTAACTAGATTTCCTACGTCTGCAGGAATGCGTGGGACAACTAAAGCTAAAATAGCAACGGAGCCATTTATATTAGTAATACTAGGACTATAATTCTTAGCATCTTTAACAAAAAGTATATATGAGATTGTACCCAATCCGAGATCAACATAACCTTGAGCTATTTCTTTTTTTGCAGCAGCATCCAACTGCAAGCTATCGTTTGTTAATGCCAACTGAATTGCAGCAGAACTATCAGTTTGAACTTGTTGAGCACCTTTGATTGCATCAGTCGTTGCACCTTCTTTCATGTTTGAAGCATTAGCTGCTGCCAAATCTGCTAAATCCTTATTGCCTAAAGCTAAAAGTATTCTTGACTGTGCTTCCATAATTTTTTTTGATCCAGCTAGATATTCTATTACTAACTTTTCTGGTGGAACCCCCCCTGATTTTCCAAACGATGGTAATCCAAACTTTGGTAATGAAGGCAATCCGCCAACTGGTGGGACTGCTGGATCAGCAACAGCAACTAATACGACTGAAGTCATTAACAAGCCTAATGCAATTTTCTTTAACATAATTTATCTTTCTTATTGATTAAGTAGTATTACTTGATTCTTAAATTGTTAAGTTGAGCAATAATTTCTCTGCTCGCTTGTTCAGATGCTTTCTTTAAAGCAGATGTTTTTGCTTCTTCATCATTTTTACCAACACTAGAGATTTGTATAGTTGGCACTGAAGCTATTTCCTTTGGAATATTCCCATCTAAATTGAATACTCTTCCAGTTACGTAGACATTTATTGATGGCAAGCCAGATGACGGATCTCTAGATGGCAATCCGACATCTAATGTTGAGAAAACCAAATAAGTGATATGTTCTTTAGATGTTTTTAATGTTTTAATCAATGACTTCATTGTAGAAGGACTAATGTCACTAGCAACAGAATAGTCTTTGTAAACGTTATCGACATCTTGATTAGTTAGAACAAAATCGGAGTCAATTACTGAGAATCCAGCTTGATCAAAAATAGATGTTGTCGCAGATTTATAGTTTGTCATTGGTAGAATTTGATAGCCAACTTCAGTTGCTTTAGTCGTCACACTTCCGCCACTTTCAACTTTACTTGTTTTGTTTGAGCTGCTTTCACTTTTGCTCGTCGTATTAGCATTTGTAGCAACTTTGTTTTTTGTAATCTTTTCACCTTCAGATCCATTTTCTTTATCGGAGTATGCTGCATCACTTTGATCAGACGATTGATTTATCTTAACAATTCTAGCGTCATATGTTTTTACTGTATTTGCAATTCTTGCAGTGAAAAAATACACAATGTTCGATTTTTCTGTTGAAGATGTAGATGCAGCAAGACTAGATGATTTAATTACATTGTTTAATTTGGACTCATTAACTTCTGCTTTGATTGTTACTTGATATTTTTGTAAGCTAGGAGAGTCTTGCTCACTTAAAACAACTGGATTCAGAATAATTTTTTCAATGTTCTTTCTAATCAGATCTTCATTGGTATCGTATATCTGACTATCTGCATCACCTTTTTCAGCAAAGTATCTCTCGATTGCATTCATTTCAGCATTTTCAATAGCCTTATTTTTATCATCTACAGAAAGGACTGCTTGATATTTCACTGTCCCCATTCCTTTTAAATAGATAATTTGTGCAGATGCAATATTTACAAATAATAACGAAGCTAAAACAAAAAAATATCTTTTCACGTTACATACCTTCCTCAAATAAATTCTTTATTTTCACAATTTGTTTACTTACAACTGGTGAACTTGCTGAAACATTTACCCATTTCATATCATTAGTTTTAATCGCTGACGACAGTTTCTTAAAAAGATTATTAAGCGTGTCATAATATGCTGGATAATCATCTGTTGATATTTTGTTAATCGGACTTATAGAAATCTCACCATTCTTGAAATTAGACTCTAATATCTTTGTGTTACTGAGTGGCTCATAAAGATTAATTGTTGTCGATACTCCATAAAGATATGAGACTTGAGCTGAAGTTTCTTGTTGTTTAACTTTTACAAATTTATTTACAGAGACATCAAATAAATAATCTGCATCTCCAATTTTCAGAGTAACGAAGTCGTCGTTATTTTCAAGTTTCATACTAATAACACCCAGCGCATTCCCAACCTTACTAGGCATTAATGAAATATTAGTTTCTGATGTTAATGCGCTACCAAAAGAATCAGCAATTACATCTTTTAATAAATTACTGTCATTTCTAAAGTTTTCAGGAAAGATGCTTACTGCATCAGATAAAACCTCAACTTTTCCAATTTGAAATGTATGTACTCCTTTATTTACTAAAGTGGCATGTTGAACTTTCTCTAAATATTGAGAAATCAAACCTTCTTTATTTGTTGTTTTTATATACTCATTAATTTTATTTTTTATATATTCTTGTGATGGAGGCTGGTTGCCCGATACTGCATCAAAAATAACCAGATTGAGTGGATACGTTTTTAATATGGATTTACTTTTGTAATCAAAAATAAGTGCGTCAGCTCGCAAATTTATGAAAACTTTGTAATAGTTTCCATAATTTTCTATGAGTACCGTTTCTCCAGTCATCAACAATACAGATGTAATAGCTTGATCAGTTGCTCTTACGCTAAACTGACTTCCGTCCTTTACTATAATGATGTTTGGATTTGTTAAGGGCTGGAGTCTGTTATTAATAATTCTTGATATAGACTCATTAGAACTTAAATTATCTTGCTCTATTTGACTAAGATAAGGAAATCTTGAAGATATACTTGTATTGTCTCCAGAAAAGGCAAATCCAATAACTCTTAATTCGCTAGCTCCAACATTGGCTGAATATAAAAGTAAACTAAGGATTAGTCTTATTAAGACATTTTGCATGCTTTTCCATAAAAATTTTATTTGATTCAATATACGTTTTAATTGTAAAAATGACAACAGAATTAAAATAAAAAAATATCTTTATCACTCATACCGTCTAACCAATAAACACTGCAATTATCTAGTTAATTGGTCTTAAGCATTCTTAAATATTGTTAAATTTAATTATTATAAATTTGTCTTAGCGATTAAAAATGTAACGACTTTGTTCATAATTATTTCCAAAGTTTTATTCGATTTTATTTAAATCTGTCAATTTAGCATTTTATATTGTTCTTACTTAGAACATTATGAACCCTTATTAAATTATGTAACTATATGTTTATATTGACAAATAAATTTATTTGTGGTAATCTGCACAGATAAACTTAACTTCTTAATTTTATCTACGTACCTCCGACCGAGTCATTAAGATTCCTGAAACTACGTGACACTGTCTTACAAGTTCACTCAAGACAGTACTTTTCATTTTTTTAAATTTAATCTTGAAAGGCAATGCTATGAGTAGCGTTAAAGATTTTTCGTCGCTAGTAAATACGTTAAGAAAAGATACCGCAAATAACTTATTGGAAATTGGATGTGCTTTTAGCGATGCTAAAAAAAAGCTAACTGAGACTGAATACAAAGAGTTTCTTAAAGATACTAATTATGTAGAGAACTCATCAACAGTTCGAAAGTGGCAAGTTATTGGAAATGCTTATTTCAGACTCAAAAATATTTGTGAATACTTACCGCCAGTCTTCACGACAATTTATAAGTTATCGAGACTGCGTACAGAACAGCTTGATGTTCTTATTAAGAACAATATTATTCGTCCTGAAATGACAACAAAAGACATTAGCAATGAACTCAATCCAAAATCGAAAGCTGTAAATCCTCCTAAAATGACTATTCGCTTCAATCAGAATGTGACAGAGCAGATAGTTAAAGAGATTAATAATTTTTTAGCTAACTATGATATGTGTCTAGAGATTAAGAGCAATGAGAAAGCAAAAGAGTTAATTGAAGCTACCAATCAAAAAAATTACTTAACTCTAATCGCAGCTTAATATGAGAGGAATGAATATATGACCGAACTACTTTCAGAGGCATTAAGACCAAAAACATTTGATGATCTCGTCATTCCTGATGAATTGAAAAATAAATTCAAGAAAATGCATGACACCCAAAATTTAATGAATATGATTTTTCATGGGGCACCTGGCACTGGAAAGACATCCACAGCAAAGATTTTTATAGCCAGTGATAAATTCGAAACGATAATTATTAACGGATCATTGGAAACAAGTATTGATAAAGTTCGCGACACAATTGATCAATTCACCTCTGCTTTGTCTTTGAGAGGACTGCCAAAACTTGTAGTAATTGATGAAGCAGATTTTTTATCAAAGTCTGCCCAAGCAAGTTTAAGAAAACTTATTGAGGATAGATCAGACAATTGCCGATTTATTTTTACTGCAAATAACATTGAAAAAGTTGATAAAGCACTTCAGTCGAGGCTATTGCCGATATGTTTTGATTTCGCAACTTCAGAATATAAGATTTTATTTCCAGATTTCAAAACACGCTTAACAAATAAAGTGATAAAAACATTTGGTGAAATTGACACTATCGAGCTAGATAGAATCATTAATGGTAATTTTCCTGACTTCAGAACGATTGCTAACAAGATTCAACATAAGTTTTATTAGTTATTTCGATTAATCTATTTGAAATATTTTTATTCATTTCCTCCCTAGAACTAAGTGAGTATAAGGATATACGAGGATATTAAGTGACACAAATTCGACACAGTTTTTACTTAATATGCTCAAAAATGTTATACTCGCGCGTTCAACGCATTATTCAGAGAACGAATCTTAATTCGTTGATAAGAAAGGTTTTTTACTCTGTCTAAGGCAAAGCGCCCGTAGCTCAGCTGGATAGAGTATTGGTTTCCGAAGCCAAGGGTCGTGGGTTCGACTCCCGCCGGGCGCGCCACATCTCAAATAAAAAAGCCGTGATCTTAGATACACACGGCTTTTTTTATTACGTAAATTTAAACTCAATTCCTTCAAAAATTTATGATCTAAAAATACTTAACGCTTACTAAATATCAGAGCAGCCCTATTAAAATAGATTCAAATAAAGCATTGGCAACTAAAATCATGAATAAATAATCATTCAATGTATTAATTATGAGTTGATTCTGAAATCTTATCCATAAACGCAAATAAGACACCTGATAAAATCAATGTAAAGTGAATGCCAACCATCCATGCCATTTGGGTATTGCTTAAATGTTCAATACCAGCAGTTGATTGGTGAACAAACGCTTTCAATAAGTCAATTGCAGAAATCGCTACAATAGAGCCAATAAGCTTCAACTTAAGGCCAGAATAATCAACCTTACCCATCCATTCAGGCCGGTCTTCGTGATTCGCTACATCAATCTTAGAGACAAAATTCTCGTATCCACTAAAAATAACCATAATCAATAAATTTGCGACTAGAGTAATGTCGACCAAACCTAATATAGACAACACTACTTCTTGTTCTGGGGCATATACGATATGAGAAATAATATGGATAAATTCTTGAGCAAACTTAACTAACATTAATCCCAACCCACCGACTAGACCAATATACATTGGAGCAAGCAACCAGCGGCTTCGGAACATCAAATCCTCAAGAATTTGCTCAATCAGTTTCATTCGCTTCCCCTTAATTGTGAGTAAATATTTTATTTATAGTGGAATAAACCAGTAATGGTCAAGCAACAATCCAGCAAACAAAGCCATTAAATAGATAATTGAATAACGGAATGTGCGCTTAGCCAAATCATCCGAATATTTGCGATACAAAGCAACAGCATAAGACATAAAACCAAAATTTAATGCTAATGAAATCAGGCAATATATCAAACCGCTCATTCCCAATCCAACTGGCATCATAGCAACGGCAAACAAAACGATTGTGTACAACAGAATATGTTGCCGAGTGAATACTTCTCCATGCGTCACAGGCAACATTGGCATACCGACCTTTGCATAATCTTCTCGGCGATACAGCGCCAAAGCCCAAAAATGGGGTGGCGTCCAAGCAAAGATAATTAAAAACAAGATCAAGGATTCTGGGGATACAACATTATTTACTGCCGCCCAGCCTAAAATTGGAGGCATAGCGCCAGAAGCTCCGCCAATAACAATATTGAGTGGCGTCGCTGGTTTTAGAAATACGGTGTAAATGACTGCATACCCCAAGAAAGTCGCAAATGTTAGCCACATGGTCAGCGGATTTATAAATAAATACAAAATACCTAACCCGATCACGCCAATAATACTAGCAAAAATAAACGTTTCTTTTGAACTCACTTGACCTGTAGGAAGCGGTCTGCCACGAGTGCGCGCCATTCTCGCATCAATTTCTTGTTCAATTAAACAGTTAAAAGCGGCGGCGGCACCTGATGCTAAGCCAATTCCTAAAGTAGCTGCAATTAAAATATCAAGTGGCACCATATTGGGCGTCGCCAAAAACATCCCAATAATCGCAGTAAATACAATCAGCGCTGAAACGCGAGGTTTACATAGTGGAAAGAAATTCTTAAACCTAATCTTAAAATTCTTTAATGGATTGATGGCTACTGCACTCATCAATAACTCCCTTTTGATAACTCGGTAATTTTGGAGTTGACCACAACAATAGTAATCAATAACAAGGCTGCGCCCATATTGTGACCCACTGCCAAAGCTAGTGGTAAATGTAAAACAAGATTGCCAATCCCTAAGCTAATTTGCACAAAAAGTAAGAGAATTAAAAGCACGCCGAACGATTGTAATCGAGTGTTTTTGAGTAACATAAGGCCCAAGATACTCAAATAAATAAATGTCACCAGTGCACCCACACGATGTGTCCATTGAATAGCGGTAAATGCAGCCAATTCCAATGGCTGTCCTGTAGCAGTTAGGCCTAATTCACGCACCCAATGGAAAGCTGTATAAAAGTCCATTTCAGGCATCCATTCGCCGTGACATGTTGGAAAGTCAGTACATGCAAGCGCCGCATAGTTCGAGCTCGTCCACCCTCCCAAAAAGATTTGGGCAAATATAACGAACACAGCACCCCGAATCCAAAAGCGCACAAGATCAGAATCAACAATACGTCTAGAAGGGCTACCAAAATGCCTATGTGCAATCCAAGTCAGAATAGCCAATGTCGTCATGCCCCCCATTAAATGCAATGAGACAATCACAGGCTTAAGTAACAGTGTAACCGTCCACATACCAAGCATGGCCTGAAATCCAATCACAAAAAGCAAGACTGTTGGCAATAGAGGTGAAACGCTTATATGCCGTTTAGCACGCCAACCTAATAGACACAACGACAATACCAGCAACCCCAAGGTGCCAGCTACATAACGATGCGCCATTTCTTTCCATGCCTTATGGGTTTCGACTGGTTTGTTTGGATAAATTAGTTGCGCATCAGCGATTGCTGTTTGACTTTCTGGAACAGTCAGAGTGCCATAACAACCAGGCCAGTCTGGACAACCCAATCCTGCATCAGATAAACGAACGTAAGCACCTAACACCACAACACAAAGCGCCAAGACTGTTCCCAACAACGCGATGCGCCTAAAAAATGTGAATGAAACTAAATTTTGCATACTATCCTGCCCATGAATATTTCAACAAACGCACCCAATCCTTGCGCATATCAACTGGTTTTACGTACGTTGAGTAGCTCAACATCAAATTACCTAGTGGATCCACCATAAAAACTCGGTCACTGGTATATGCTGAAATACCCTTTAAATCAAATTGGCTAGCTAAAGCGGCAACATCGGCGCTGGGTTTATTAAGGATAATTAAGTCAGGATACTTTTTTTGCAAATCGCCTAAATCTAGTTGATTGGTGATCAAAATTCGCTGTAAACGATTCATATCTTTTTCTAACGAGGCATGAATTTGGCGTATATCGTGTAATCTTGTTTGACATACAGACTCACATTTATCAGCAATAATCACTGCACTCCATTTATCGTGCCAAAGAATTTTGGACTCAACTGTTGAATCCGCAATTTTTATATCTTTAAAAGCATCAGGAAGTTTAATAGGCACAACTGGCTGAATCAAATCACCGTAGCTTCTTCCGTGTGGGTGCCAATCAAAACGATACATTGCCATCACCAAGAATAAAGGCGCCGCAAAGAAAACCATCAGAGCTAGCAAAACCAAACGACCTTTGGTTTGCTGGGTTTTTTCTGAATCGTTATCGTTAATTGAGATCTGATGATGAACTGACAATTTATTTTCCACTTTAATTAATCGACGCTTAATTGCCACGCTTAAAACTAACAAACAGATAAATCGCAAAGGCTGCAAAAGAAAAGCCAAACCATTGGTAAGCATACCCTAAATGCATTGCTATTCTGTCATCCGGCCTAATCCAATTACGCACAAATCCCCCTGGATTCTCTGGGGACATTTTAATCACCACAGGCAATAATTTACTAGACACTGCTTTAGCATAAAGATCCATATCCATATTTTGCCATAAGGTCTGCCACTTTCCATTTGCTACTTGCTGAGGACTTAAGGTATAGAACTTCTTACTTGGTACCCAAATTTGACCTAATACCTTTTGAGGGCCTTCTGGGACATCCACTTGAGGCAAGTCTGTATGGCTATCTGATGCGGCAATCCAACCTCGGTCAACCAAAACTAACTGTTCTTTACCATCAATCTTTAGTGGGGTAATTACATGGTAACCAGCCGTTTCACCCTCCACTTGATTGTCAAGCAAGATTTGATATTGCTTGACATACTCACCAGACACCTCAATTTTCTTATAACGAAGGGCCTCAATATTACTAAAGTCAGCAGGCATGGCCTCTGGTTGATGTGAAACACTCGCATCATATTGAGCCTGCAGTGCCTCCTTTTGTTCCGCTTTGTTGTACTGCCAGAGACCAAGTTTAATAAATAATGGTATACAACATAAAGTGACCAATGTTCCTACAAAAGTAGGTCTAAATTTATTAAGCATTTACTAGCCCGAAATTAAGATGAAATTGCAAATTAACGATATGAACCGCATAATGAAAATATAACGATACTGGAGAATAATATGCTTATAAAAATTGCTATCATCCTAGCACTACTTATGATTGTCTTTAGCTTATTTTCAGCTTTATTTTATTTAGGCAAAGACAAAGGTTCTGGCGAGAGAACCGTTCGTGCGCTAACCATCAGAATCTCATTGTCAATCGTGCTTTTTGTACTTTTGATTACTGGTTACTATTTTGGTCTGATTGGAAGCAACGCTCACCCTTAAAAATTAATCTTCTATGCAACAAAAAAGGCGACACATTGTGATCGCCTTTTTTACTAGTGTTTAGGCATTACAACCAATAAACAAATACAAATAAACCTAACCATACAACGTCGACAAAGTGCCAATACCAAGCAACGCCTTCAAAGCCAAAGTGGTGGTCTGCATCGAAGTGACCCTTCATGCTACGCACAAGAATAACAATTAGCATCAATGTACCTAACATCACATGGAAGCCATGAAAACCTGTCAACATAAAGAAACTTGCGCCGTAAGCACCAGAGCCTAAAGTTAAGCCCATTTCTGTATATGCATGATGATATTCCACTGCTTGGCAAGCCAAAAATGAAATACCAAGTGCTACTGTTAAGAATAAACCAATCACTAATTGTTTACGGTTGTTTTTCAACAACCCCCAATGTGCCCATGTCACCGTTGCACCTGAGGTAAGCAAGATTAGTGTATTGACAGCTGGTAAACCCCATGCCTCCATCGGATTCAAATGACCAACAACATAATCCTTACCCAAAACAACGCCACCAGGTCCAGCTGATGGCCACGAGGCAACGAAGTCTTTATACATTGTGAAGTGTGGGTCGAAAGATGCTAATTCTGGAATTGAAATCACACGCATAAAAAAAAGTGCTCCAAAGAACGCAGCAAAGAATGCAACTTCAGAGCAAATAAATACAATCATACCTACACGAAACGACTTATCCTCCCATTTTGTGTAAAGTCCATTTTGACATTCAGCAATTACGCTACCCATCCATTTAAATATCATGCCAAGAATAACCAATGCACCGGCAATCATCATTCCCTTTCCTGCTGGGAAATTATTGATATTAAAAATGAAGCCCGCCGCTAATGCCAACAAACCTGCTGACAAAATGACAGGATAAGCGACCGGATTCGGAACATAATAATGATTGTTATGTGTTTGTGAAGACATCCTTGTTTCCTTTGCACTATTATAATTAGCGTTTATTTAGTTAATTTTACTTGCTTGCCTTTTAACTTCGAGCAATTACAAGCTCCCTAATTCGCCGGCTTTACTGCATTATAAAATGCGTAAGACAACGTTACCGCTTTTACATCTTTTGGTAAATCTGTACTGACATAAAATCTTAATGGCATTAACTTAGTTTCACCTGCTTTAAGCTCTTGCCTTTTAAAACAAAAACATTCAATTTTTTTAAAATATGGAGAAGCTAGGCCAGGGCTTACGCTTGGCACTGCCTGCCCAGCAACAGTCTCATTAGTATTATTCTTAGCAACAAAATTAACTGTTTCAATTTTCCCCGGATGTACTTTTATACTCGGCTTCTCTGGATTAAAATTCCATCCCAAACCGGGCATTACACTACTTGTAAACTCAACGGTTACCCAGCGAGTTTCATCCACGTTATTACTAGCAACATCTGCTGTTGCATTCGTCTTACCGTTTAACCCTGTCACCGTGCAAAGCACGTTGTACAAAGGCACTAATGCAAAACCAAATAAGAGTGCAGCAAAAACAATCCAAAGCAGTTTAAAACCTAACTTTTTATTATTTTGCTTTCTTTTTTCGTTACTGTTCACTACTTCCCTATCCAATACATGGCAAGGAAATACCAAGCTAAAGCAATTCCAGCAAATAGCAAGGCCAGCTTTTTACTGTTATTTTTTCTTAGTTGTTGATTTTTATCCATCTTACTAGGGCCGCGCTTATAGCCCGGCCCTACCTCAATAATTAATAATAATTACTTAACAATCGGTTGTTCAGTAAAGCTATGGTATGGAGGTGGTGAAGGCAATGTCCACTCTAGCCCCTGAGCTCCATCCCAAACTCGGTCAGTTGCTTTTTTACCACCACGAGCACAACTCACAATGTTATAAACAAATATAAGTTGAGACAAACCAAGCACAAACGCAGCAATTGTAGAAATCATATTGAACTCTGCAAATTGCAGTGCGTAGTCTGGAATACGACGTGGCATACCAGCAAGCCCCAAGAAGAATTGTGGAATGAAGGTTAGGTTGAATGAGATTGCAGTTAACCAGAAGTGCAATTTACCCAAACGCTCATTAAACATATGCCCAGTCATTTTTGGAAGCCAGTAGTAAACCCCTGCCATCACGCCCATCATCCCACCTGCAAATAATGTGTAATGGAAGTGAGCTACCACAAAGTATGTATGATGATACTGAGCGTCAGCCGCAACGTCAGCGAGCACCAATCCTGTTAAACCCCCAATACCAAAGAGGACAATCCAACCTATTGCAAACAACATAGGAGTTTCAAAGCTTAATGAGCCTTTCCAAATTGTTGCGATCCAACAGAAAAATAATACAGCTAAGGGCAATGAAATTGCCATGGTGCTATACATGAAATATAGCAATGCAGGCACTGGCATACCTGCAGTAAAGAAGTGATGAGCCCAAACAACAAGTGCTAATGCACCAATTGCCCATAATGAAACAACTTGTGCTTTGTAGCCATACATTGGTTTGCGGGAAAATGTTTGAAGAATTTGTGGCATAAAACCCCAAATTGGCAACAATACGATATAAACCTCTGGATGCCCAAAAAACCAGAACAAATGTTGGAACATAATTGGGTCGCCACCACCAGCAGCATCAAAAAAGTGCGTACCAAAATGACGGTCTGTTAACAACATTGTTACTGCACCAGCCAATACTGGAATAGTTGCAATTAACAAGAAAGCCGTTACTAACCAAGCCCATGCAAACATAGGCATCTTCATTAAAGTCATACCAGGCGCACGCATATTAAGGATGGTAACTATGACATTTATTGAACCAAGTACAGATGAAATACCTAATAAGTGGACTGAGAATATTGCAAAATCTACACCCATACCACCCTGAACGGATAATGGTGCATAGAAAGTCCAACCAGTAGCGATTGCTCCATCACCAATACCAAACAACGCCAACGTGAAAGGTAAGGTTAAAAGAATGGCGGCTGGAGGCAACAACCAAAAACCCCAGTTATTCAAGCGTGGCAAAGCCATATCAGGCGCACCAATTTGCAAAGGCAACATCCAATTAGCAAAACCCGTTGCAGCAGGCATCAAGGCTGCGAAAATCATCACAAGCGCGTGAACGCCAATTAACTGGTTATAAAATTCAGGCTTCATCAATTGCAAACCAGGCTGAAATAACTCTGCCCTAACAGCAAGAATCATTACTCCGCCAACTAAAAACATGATCAGTGAAAATGTTAGATACATCGTACCGATATCTTTATGATTAGTAGTCGTTAGCCAACGCATAATGCCTGTTGGATGGTCATGATGCTCGTCATGATGTGTTACTGTTGTAGAACTCATCTTTCTCTCCTTAATGCTACTGATATGCCAAATGTTTAAAAACGTAGGTATTAAAAATTTAAAATCAAAGATCTATCGTAGCGCTTTGACTTGAGCAGGCTGAAGCATATCACCCACTGCATTACCTAAGCCATTACGCTCAAAAGTAATCACAGATGCAATATCTGTATCATTCAATATAGCTTTCCATGCAGGCATTACGCCTTTACCGTTAAATACACGATCCAAATGACCATCTTTTACTAATTTACCTTCAGCATCAAAGATTGGACCAGTTGCAATTTTACTTCCGTGTAATGCTGGAAATGTTGGTGGTAAGCCTTGACCTTCAGCTTGGTGACAAACTGCACAGTTTTTGACATAAACTTCTTTACCATGCGCGACCAACTCTTCTTTTGTCCATGTTTTATCTGCACCAGCTGAAGCAGCTGCTATTTTAGTTTTTTGATCTGCAACCCATTTTGTATATTCTTCTGCTGACACAGCATCCACAACCACAGGCATAAAGCCGTGACCTTTGCCACAAAGCTCCTTACATTGTCCACGATATGTTCCTGGAACATCTACACGAACCCATGTTTCACGTAAGAAACCAGGAATTGCATCACGAGCTGCACCGAAAGCTGGTACCCACCAATTATGAATCACATCAGTAGATGTTAAAAGAACACGAACTTTCTTACCCACTGGCAATACCAAATGGTTATCAACTTCAAGAAGATAGTCTTGACCCTTTTCAGCCTTATTATCAATTTGATCTTGTGGTGTTGTAAGGTTGCTTACAAACTTAATACCTTGCGCTTCACCATCCATGTATTCATATTGCCAGCGCCATTGTGAGCCAGTGATTTTGATAACCATGTCAGCATTTGTTTTGGTATCTTCCATCATCACCACACTATGATAAGCTGGAATACCCATCAAAATGAAATCGATATAGAGCAAAATCGCAAATGGGACCAAAGTCCAAAGCACCTGCGATTTGGTGCTAGGACCTGTAAATGTCGCAGCTTCATGGCCTTTACTTTTTCTATGATTCACAATTGAGTAAATCATAATACTTAGCACAACCAAGAAAATAATCATCACGATGACCATGAACTTGTTATGAACGTGCAATGTGTCAGCCGCCATTGGCGTTGCTGGCATCGGGAAATTCCAAGTAAATTGAGCATGAGCAGCTAATGAAAACATTGCCAACATCATCCCAAGCCCAGCTTTTTTAAGAAACTGCATCACCATACTTACTCCCAAAATCTGGTTAAAAAACAACTCCAACACGCTCTTTTAATTGTTTAGCAAGATCTAAACGCTGATCATTTGTCATATAACAACGACCAAAATCTATTTCTTTGCCATGCGAACGGAGCAACAACATTTGATCGCCACTTGGCGTAATGCGCAAAAGCACTTTCGCCCAATAACGATTAAAAACCATTAGACTGACGGATTTGTAGCGTTTTTTTTCCACCGAAACTTGATCGCCAACAATCACGATGCTTTCATAATCTTGCGAGTGACAATGGATGTAGTAAAAAGCATACCCAATCCCAATCAGCTCCAAGCCAGCAAAAGGCAATACAAACCACGCACCAATCAAACTAAAACCAATCGCCACAACCAATGAAACTGCGGCAATAATCGTTACAGCATAGACTCTGCCTTTTGCTGTTAATGAGCTATTGGGCCGAGCAACAATTTCAAAATCTGCTGCAACGTGATTCAAAGCCAGCCTTTCTATGCTTTAACTTAGAAAAGTCACATAAAATTAAAGCGTTATCGCAGTTACTCTTTGTAATTAAATTATTACATGTGTAACAACTTAGTTACATTTTGGCTAAATTATCATAATAACTAATGAAACTCAAGTTCAAAACACACAAAAGAACAGGTCTCATGTGAGCAAAAAAGCACGCCTACTGTTTGAGACCTTCAATCCACTTTGAATAAACGCTAATCGCAACTTTATTTAAACTCTTCACTCTGCATTTTAAATCTCTTTTAATCTCTTGCACTTGTTGAACTGCTGGACTATTGCTTGATTCCAACAACTCCCCCGCTCCGACTTTACACCAAAGATTTACCATATCCTCGGTCATCTCAATATGACACTGAAATGCAAGAGCACTACCTAACTGATAAGCTTGATTTCGACAATACTGACTTGAAAGCAAATGTCTAGCACCTTGAGGAAGATCGAATGTTTCACCATGCCAATGAAAACTCTCAAATGCATCAACTCCAAACAAATTATTTGTACTTTCTCTACAAGTGCTTTGCACCACGCCCCAACCAATTTCCTTAACGGGGTTTGCGACGACTTTTGCACCAAGCGCCCTACTGATGAGTTGACCACCTAAACAATGGCCAAGGACTGGAAAATTTAATTCCATTGCCTGCCTTATCAATTCAAGCTCTTTAGTTATCCAAGGCAAACTATCATTCACTGACATCGGCCCACCCATCATAACCAAACCACTATAGTTAGCTATATCAGAAGGGAGTGTATCTCCTTTATCTATGCAAACCATGCACCAAGGAATTTCTCTTTGATCTAAAAAGGTGCCAAAAAACCCTGCACCCTCTGAAAGGGCGTGCCTTATCACTAATACCGGTTTCATTTCAATCCATTCAAGAAAGTTAATACTTAATCTAAGAACCGCATCTTCCGCCACAGTTTACAGCTGTGTATTTTAGAAAAAAGCAATCTACATGCCATTTTTAAATAGCATATCGATTAAAAGTGCATTTGGTCTAGTTGTTGCTTATTCAACATCAAACAAATGTTTTTGATGGAGTTTGAAATGGTCTTCAACTATGAATTGATGATGCAAGAAAATATAAAGTACCTTGCGCATTTACTAGACAAGGCCATCTTGAAAAAAGATGGTGAAAAAGTTTTTAATCTAATCAAAAGCATTCAACACAAAGTTGAAAGTATCAATGTTAAAAGTAAGAAAAAATCCAGTGAAGGCCTGATGGAGATTTTGAATACCCAAACCTCCAATCAAATTGTTAGTATCGTTCGCTCTTTTAGCTACTTTATTCATTTATTTAATATCGCAGAAGATTTGTACGCTCAGCAGTTAAGCAGACTCACAGAAGATGAAGCCTGCGAGGGCAAACTCGCATTTAGCATTGCAAAAATCCTAGAGAATGAAATAAGTTTTGAGAGGATTCAAGCTTTTTTCGAAGAAGCTTTGATCTCGCCAGTCCTTACGGCCCACCCTACAGAAGTTCAAAGAAAGAGTATTTTAGAGATTGAGGATCAAATTGCCGAACACATGGCTAAGCGGGTCACACTAACTTCAAAAAAAGAAATTAATCGTCATGACTTAATTATCCAAGGGCTAGTTTCAGCGTTGTGGCAAACAAGAATCTTGCGCTTCACCAAGCTAACTGTATCCAATGAAATTGATAATGCGTTAACTTTTTATGAAAAGACTTTTCTAAATGCAATTCCTGAAATACTGCAAGACCTAGAACTAGAGGTTAAACAGATCATTCAAAAACCAGATTACGAATTACCAAATTTTCTTCATATGGGCTCATGGATTGGCGGGGATCGAGATGGCAACCCATTTGTAAATTCAAGCACATTAGCGACGGCATTTGATAAGCAGTCTACAAAGGTCCTCCATTTTTACTTAAATGAAATTAACAGCCTTGGCCGTGAACTTGCCGTCTCTTCACTCAGAGCAAAAATAAGTGATGAAGTCATTAAATTAACCAAGTGTGATCATCAACTGTCACATCACCGAAGTGATGAATACTATCGTTTGGCGTTAAAAAAAATCTATATGCGGATAATGGCCACTAAAAATGTCATTACGGGAGAATTTGGGATGACGCACGACGAGTGCAAACCTTACTCCGAAGCACAGGAGTTATTAGTAGATTTAAATATCATCGCGAAATCTTTAAAGCTGAATCAAGGCGAGGATATGATTTACCCTCGTCTTGGCAAACTAATTAAAGCAGTTGGCACATTTCAATTTCACCTTGCAACCGTTGATTTAAGGCAATCGTCTGACGTACATGAACAAGTAATTGGCGAACTACTAATGAAAGCAGGCTTTGAGTTTGAATACTCAAAACTAAATGAAGCTAAAAAAATAGAGCTACTTTTATCTGAACTTAAACAACCTCGCCTGTTGTTCTCACAATTCCAAAGCTATTCAGAATTAGTCCAGTCAGAAATGGATATTTTAAATAGCGCTAGAGACATACGCAGCATTTTTGGCAAATATGCTATTCGTCATTACATAATTTCTCATACAGAAACCCTCTCAGACTTATTAGAAGTTGCAATCTTGCAAAAGGAAACCGGACTATTAAGAGGCGTTTGGGGCTCTGCAAGAATTGAAATGGATCTCAATATCGTCCCACTATTTGAGACCATCACAGACTTAAGAAATGCCCCTTCGATTATGGGTGAGTGGCTAAGCTTAATGGGAGTTCGCCATCTTATTCGTTATCAAGGTAACCAACAAGAAGTGATGCTGGGTTACTCAGATAGTAATAAAGATGGGGGGTTCCTAACCTCAAATTGGGAGCTGTACAAAGCCGAGATTTCACTTGTTGAATTATTCAACCAAGCAAAAGTAAAACTTAGGCTTTTTCACGGCCGTGGCGGGACTGTTGGTAGAGGCGGAGGCCCCTCTTACGATGCAATACTTAGCCAACCTCACGGCACAGTAAATGGCCAAATCCGCTTGACTGAACAAGGCGAGACTATTGCCAATAAATACTCAAGCGCAACAACCGGCAAACCTCATTTAGAGACATTAATCGCTGCTACAATCGATGCAAGTTTATTTCCTCAAGATGAGCTAGTAACCAGAAAAAGAAGATCTTACGAAATCGTCATGGAAGATTTCTCAACTTCTGCGATGACAGCATACAGGCATCTAGTTTATGAAACACCAGGATTTGCCGACTACTTCTTTTCTGCCACGCCAATTAGTGAAATTGCCCAATTAAATATTGGTAGTAGACCAACTTCTAGAAAAGCCACACAAAAAATTGAAGATTTAAGAGCAATTCCTTGGAGCTTCTCATGGGGGCAATGCCGTTTACTATTACCGGGTTGGTATGGAGTAGGCTCGGCGATTGAGAACTTTTTGAAATCAGGCAATCTAGCCACAAAAACTGAGCTGATACGCGAAATGTATCAAGAATGGCCTTTATTCAAGACACTTATTGCAAACCTTGATATGGTGCTTGCAAAAACCGATTTGGTCATTGCTAAACAATACTCTTACTTAGTCATAGACGAGACATTAAGAGAAGAGATTTTTATCAAGATAGAGCGTGAGTATTTAAAAACAATTAATGCAATTAATCTTATTATGAATACGGACAAGCGCCTTAGTAGCAATATCGCATTGGCCAAGTCCATTCAGAACAGGCTGCCTTACCTCGACTCACTCAATTATTCGCAAATTGCCTTACTTAAGAAATATCGGCACGGCGAAGCAACTGAAGAAACAAAAATTGCGATTCAACTTTCAATCAACGGCATCGCATCAGGTTTAAGAAACACTGGCTAATTAAGGGCAATCAATCATGGCAATTAGAGTGGGTATTAATGGATTTGGCCGTATTGGGCGCATGGCACTCCGCGCGATTATGCATGAATTTAAAAACATTGAAGTTGTTGGTATCAACGATCTACTTACTCCGGACTATCTGGCATATATGCTTAAATATGACTCTGTACATGGACGTTTTAAAGGGGATATCTCAATAAAAAATCATACCCTAATCGTTAATGAAAAACAGATTAGATTGACGTCAGAAAAAGACCCTGCGCTACTTGATTGGAAAGCTCTAGATATAGATGTAGTGCTGGAATGCACCGGCATATTTTTAACTGAAGAGTCTTGCCAGAAACACATTACCGCAGGGGCCAAAAAAGTTGTGCAATCAGCCCCAGGAAAAGACCAAACACCTATTTTTGTTTATGGCGTTAATCATCAAATGTACCAAAATGAAGCAATCGTTTCGGCAGCTTCATGCACTACGAATGCATTGGCGCCAATTGCCAAGGTATTAAATGATAATTTTGGTATAAAGCGCGGCTTGATGACGACTGTTCATGCCACTACTGCATCACAAAACACTGTTGATGGACTATCAATTAAAGATTGGCGGGGCGGAAGAGGCATTTTAGAAAACATTATCCCATCATCTACCGGCGCTGCGAAAGCAGTTGGCAAAGTCATACCAGAACTAAATGAAAAAATTTCAGGTATGGCTTTTCGCATCCCCACCTCAGATGTATCCGTAGTAGATTTAACATGTGAGCTTAATAAAGAAACTAACTATGACGAAATTATCGCCGCTATGAAGCAAGCTGCAAGAATTGGGACATTAACAGGCGTACTTGGCTTTTCAGATGAGAAAGTCGTATCGACTGATTTTCGAGGTGAAAGTTACGCTTCAATCTTTGATGCAGGAGCGGGAATTATGCTAGACACAACGTTTGTAAAAGTAGTGGCTTGGTATGACAACGAATATGGCTACACATGCAATATGATGAGATTAGTTGAGCATATTGCCAAATAACTCATCAAGATATTCAAAAGCGTAATACTTACTCAATTTTTTCAGTTTCCGCGTAAAACCAAACAATTTAAGTCGGAAGCGGACGTCATGTGCCACAGAATGTTTGATAATTCAGGTCAAATTCTGCGCTAGCTCCATGAAGATACTTCTCATTGCTCGGCATTTGATAAGGTTTAGAAAGCACTTGTAAAAAATCATAAAACGGCTTCATGTCTCCCTGAGTAGCTTTTACCAACACCTCTTCAACCAAATGGTTTCGTGGAATAACGATTGGATTATGACTATCCATCAATGCGGCGGACTCCTGGGGTGATTGAGATTGTCGTGATAAACGCTCATGCCAGATAATTTGCCAATTTTTAAAACCACCATCAGAAATCAGCGAACCGTCCAACACTGTCGGATTCGCAAGGTTCCTAAATGTATTTGTATAATCAGCTTGATGCTTGTACATCAACATCAGCAAATTATCTATCAATGCAAGGTCTCCAGGTTCTTCATTAAAAAGCCCTATTTTCTTTCGCATTGCATTAAGCCAATAGACTCTGTATTTAGTTTGATATGTATTCAAAGACTCTGTGGCAATCAGAATAGCCTCTTCATGCTTTTCTGCAATCAAAGGCAAAAGACTTTCAGCAAATCTTGTCAAATTCCACTCACCTACTATGGGTTGATTCCCAAATGCATAGCGGCCTTTTTTATCAATTGAACTAAATACTGTCTTAGGCGAATATGCATTTAAAAATGCACAAGGACCATAATCGATCGTTTCGCCAGCGATACTCATATTGTCGGTATTCATGACCCCATGAATAAAACCAAACTGCATCCACTTAGCGATCAATGCAGCCTGCGAATCTATGACCACCTCCAGCATCCTAATATATTGATTGGGTTGATCTTTTAAGTCTGAATAATGACGACTGATGGTAAAGTCAGCCAATGATTTAAGCACATCTATATTATGAATCGCAGCCGCATACTGAAAAGTTCCTACTCGAATATGGCTAGCAGCTACCCTGGTCAAAACAGCCCCTTCTAAAAGTGAAGCCCTGTAAACTAATTCGCCGGTAAGCATTACCGCGAGGCTGCGAGTGGTAGGCACATCCAAAGCGTGCATAGCCTCGCTCATTAAATACTCACGGAGCATCGGACCCATCCCTGCTAATCCATCACCAGAGCGTGAATACGCAGTTGGACCAGCACCTTTTAGTTGAATATCAACTTTTTGGCTATTTGGAGCTGTATGCTCGCCTAGCAATATTGCTCTTCCATCCCCTAAATTATTAAATCCGCCAAATTGATGACCAGCATAAGCTTGCGCAATAGGGTAAGCACCTTCTGGAGTCACTTGACCTGAAAAAAAAGACCAATCAGAGCCCTTAAGTTCCTCAACACTTAATCCAAGCTCAATTGCTAAATCTCGATTAAAAATTAGCAAGCTTGGTTTTTTGAATCCTTGGGGCTTTGCGGGAGTAAATAAAATTTCAGGTAGTCTGGAATAAGAGTTATCGAAACAAAAGCCGAATTTATCTGGAGTATGATTATTATGAAGATTCATATAACCATAGTTTACTATTTTAGTAGGTTATTGTTAACCCCAAAATAACTAGCCGCAGCATTAAGCATTGGCTAGTTGAACCATTATTTTAATGATTAATTACATCTCCAAACAAATCTTGCCAAAGTGTTTATTGGTTTCTTGGTATTGAAATGCTGACACAATATTTTCTAGAGGAAAGACTTTATCGACAATTGGGCGCATGCCACTGGTATCAATTGCTCTAATCATTTCTTGCTGCTGTGTGCGATTACCAACAATCAAACCTTGCATACGAAGCTGCTTAATCAAGGCTGTCACTATAGAAACATCACCGCCCAAACCTGTTAAAATACCTATGACTGAGATATGCGCTCCCACTCTAGCCGCCAACATAGATTGATTTAAAGTTGCAGGGCCGCCGACCTCAACAATATGATCAACACCTCGACCACCCGTAATTTCACGTGCAACCTCACCCCAATTAGCAGTTTTACGATAATTAATCAGATGGTCAGCGCCTAGCGCCTTTAATTTCTCTAACTTCTCATCATTTGACGAAGTGGCAATCACAGTCGCACCGGCCATTTTCGCAAACTGCAAAGCAAAAATTGAGACTCCTCCTGTGCCTTGAACAAGCACAGTATCACCTGGTTTCAAATGATCATCCGACATCAGTGCACGCCACGAAGTTAAAGCTGCTGTGGTCAAAGTTGAAGACTCAACATGAGTCCATCCTTTAGGCGCAAGTGTGAAAGCATCGATTGATGCGGTAACCGTCTCACGTGCGTAGCCATCTACACCGTCACCTGGCGTAGTTGCAAAACCTTCAACCAAAGGCTCACCTGCCAACCACGTCGGGAAAAAAGTACTTACTACATGGTCTCCAACTGCAAACTCGGTCACGCCATCACCTACTGCAATGACAACACCTGCACCGTCTGCCATTGGTATACGGGATTCAGATGGCCCCCACATTCCACTTACCACTGCAAAATCATGATAGTTAAGAGAGTTAGCATGAAGTCGAACAGTAATTTCACCGGCTCTAGGATCTTTGAAATCACGAGTGCCAATTGTCACCTTATCGTAACCACCTCCAGCTTGAAGAATAATTGCTTTGTTTTGCATAACAGCCTCCTCTAATGTAAACATTTTTGCTTGGAAAATTTTAATTCTCATTATTAATAAAAACAGTTTAATTAATCCAATTGAATTTTTTTAATAGCGTAATAAATTATTTTTATAATTAACACGCTTACCATTCAGAATATAATTTCCGAACATATGAAACAAATTCTTGTATACGCCGATTCACTCTCATGGGGCATTATCCCCATGTCACGCAATCGTTTTGCATTTCATCAGCGATGGCCTGGAATTCTTGAACTTAACTTGAAAAATAAAGGAAAGAATGTGCGCGTGATTGAGGACTGCTTAAACGGTCGTCGAACAGCATATGAAGATCCTATCAAAGCAGGCAGAAACGGACTCGTCGGATTGAGTCAACGAATTGAGGTTAATTCACCGCTTTCATTGGTAATCCTTATGTTAGGCACCAATGATTTTCAGGCCAACCATGACCATATAGCTCTTCATGCCAAAAATGGTATGCGATCACTCATCAATGAAATTCGAAATACCTCGCTTGAGCCCGGCATGACAAAACCCGAAATACTGGTGATCGCACCACCACCAATCCTAAAGGCGAAAGGTGAAATTGCAGCCAAATTTGAGGATGCCGAAAAAAAATGTATTGGACTCGCCGATGCTTACAGAGATTTATGCAGTGAGCTTAACTGCCTTTTTTTTGACGCGGCCACAATAACGACCTCAAGCAAGGTTGACGGGGTTCATTTTGACATTGAGCAACATTTAAACTTTGGCAACGCCATTAGTAGTTTTGTTCATCAAACTTATTTTGATCAATAAATCCACATTTACTATTAACAAGATATTTAATTAGCGCCGTGATTGAGAGTAACAAAGCGACATTGAGCACTAAGCACATCGCACTAAAGTGAGCAGGAATCTGACCATTGAAAAATTCATGCATTATCGTTTTCGTTTTACTAATCAAGTTTTACAATTCTAATATTGTTTCACATGGCCAAACTCTCAAATCCTTAAGATAATCAGAAAGCTCAGCATGATGACATTTTTCGCACAATGGTTAGCCACGTCCATCTCACTTTGGGCGACTTCTTTCATATTTGAAGGAATTAAATTCCAGTCTCTTGGGTCCCTTGTTGTCTCAGCATTAATACTCGGATTTGCTAATAATTTGATTAAACCACTATTAATTACATTAACCTTACCTATCACCTTCTTTACGTTTGGATTCTTTTTACTCGTCATTAATGGTGCAGTACTTTTGATTGTAAGTTCTCTAGTTAGAGGATTCACCATTTCCAACCTTAGCACCGCGATATTAGCAAGCATTGTCATTAGCATCATTAGCTTCTTAATTAAAGTGGCGATTATTGGTGACGTGATAGTTAGCAATACCACAAACAAAAACCCATGGATTTAAGCAAACAAATGCTAAAACCCTATCTCATTCAAACGCTGAGTCAAAATGAATAGCCAACCAATAGACCATGAGTTAAACCTTTACATTCCTGATCACAGATTTTGAGCTTTGCAGGATGTGCCTTGCCATTTTTTAGTCAGTTGATTTACAATTAAAATAGTTGACTAGTCAACTATTGACTGCAATTTTGCAACAGGAATTAAATTGATCTATCAACCAAGCACCTTCAAACCAGATGAAAGTATTTTATTTCTTATCTCCAAAAATCAACTAATGTTTGAGCGAATTGCGGATAAGCGTTTAGAGCAGTTTGGGGTTAGCGCATCCCAACTGAGGGTAGCGATGCTGATCAAGCATCTAAAATCTCCTACTGCATCGCAACTTGCTACGACCATCGGATCTAATCCAGCTGCAACAGTCAGAACTCTAGATCGGTTGGAGAAAATGAAATGGATCAAACGCATCAGATCAACAAAAGATCGTCGGATCATCAACCTCGCGATTACTCCAAAAGCTAAGGAAATTGTTGAACAACTAATGCCTCAGGTATGTGAATTCTTGAACACTTCACTCTCTGGTGTAACCTCTAATGAATTTACCACTGCACAAAAAGTATTGGGTATCATCGCCAAAAATCATCTCAATATGCTCGAAGCCATGCAGGA
>Ga0316224_1001249_pt1 | contig 29168 bp, 41 predicted proteins | sample TBH18013metaG_FD_206254 | JGI IMG/M metagenome (GOLD analysis project Ga0316224, IMG submission 206254) | Freshwater microbial communities from Trout Bog Lake, Wisconsin, USA - TBH18013 | ecosystem: Environmental > Aquatic > Freshwater > Lake > Hypolimnion/Profundal zone | place: USA: Wisconsin... | reverse complement strand
GAAGCACTAGAACAACCAGCAGAACCAAGATTAGTGTCATACGCACTTGATGGTTCTACTTGCACATTAAACATTGATGGTGAAGAAGTTTATTTTAACCGTGAACAACCAGCGCAAGAACCTGTGGAATTGGATGAAGCATTAAAGCATTGTAATGGTAAAGATTGTAATTGCTATGCTTATTATCAAGGCGAATGTGCTTGTGATGCAGATTGGACACCTGAAGAAGTTGTTAAATTACGCTATCAATTAAAAAACACCCACCCTCATCAATGGCAAGGATTAACGGATGATGAGATAGGGAAGTTATTTGATGCTGTATTGGCTAACGATAAAGTAAGTACAGAATTTTTTGGGATTGAATATGGTCGTGCTATTGAACAAGCATTAAAGGAAAAGAATCATGACTAATAAAGACGAAGCATTAAAGAAAAAAGCAGATAGATACGCTGATTATTGGGCTAATCATTATGATAAAAAATCAAAAGCTGATATGTCATTTTTAAGAAAACACGTTTTTGAAGCATTTTTAGAAGTTATAAAAGAATCAAAAAAACAATCTCCAGAAGAAGTAAGTGAAGGTTATGCTAATGAACCTGATGGATGCCCAAAAGAATTAGTTGTGCTTCAAAGGTTTTGGCGCAAGCATCAACAACCAGCGCAAGAACCTGTGGCTTGGATGAACGATGATGGGTTAATTGGATTATATAAACATAGTGATTCAGCAATTCCCCTCTACACCCACCCTCATCAATGGGTCGGATTAACGGATGATGAATATAAACAAATTGTAGAAGTTGGTTTTAAACTAGGATATGAAGCGTGTAAATGTGAACAAGCATTAAAGGAAAAGAATTATGGCTAATGCTACCCCACTTACTAGAAAGCAATGGCTAGAACTTTTGCGTAAGTTATGGCAAGAGTCATTATTGAAAGAATTTTATGAAAAAGAAGATTCTAAAGATGGCTTGCCTTTAATATCTAAAAAGGAAAAGAATCATGGTAGCTAAACAATTTAGTAATAACTTACATGATACTTACGATGATTTAGGCAGATTTAGGGCATACAGACTATTTAATAAATACTTTGACGTTGAATTACAAGACAACCAAGACACTTATGGAGTGGATTTAGTAGCTTACCGAGATAATCAAAAGGTTGGTTATGTTGAAGTAGAAGTTAGAGCTGCCTGGGATGGATTATTTCCGTTTGACACATTAAACATCCCATATCGTAAAAAGAAGCTACTTGAAAACGATTTGCCGACTGTTTTAGTGGCTTTTAACAAGCAAGGTACACTAGCCTATATCTGCAAAGATATAACTGTTTTAAACAGCCCTGTTGTTGAAATAAAGAATAAATACATGGCACATGGTGAAATGTTTTTTCAAGTTCCATTAGATAAAATTAAATTAATTACACTATGATTAATAACTTTTCATTATCAGCCAGCAATTTGCCTTATTTTATAGATAAGCTAAACGACTTAGACTTTTCACAGGGTTATGTTGCTAATGTAAAGCTACGTCAATCTACCCGTACAGGTGATCAAAACTCACTATATTGGAAATTTGTAGAAGGCTTTGGAAATCACTTTGGTTACGATAAAGACTTCACTCACGACTTATTGCGATTTAAGTTTTTGTTTGAAATCGTTACGATTGATGGTGAACAGCATAAACGACTGTTATCCACAACCAAACTAACTACTAAAGAAATGACAGATTACATTGAAAACTGCATGAGATATGGGGCTGAAAATGGCTATCTCTTTGAAACAGCCTAGACCAAAAACATGTAAAATATGCAAAATTAAGTTTAATCCTGTAAGACCATTGCAGATGGTTTGCAGCCCTAATTGTGCGTTTGAATACTCTAAACAATTACGAGTTAAATCGGACAAATTAATTAAACAAGTTACTAAACTAAAATTAAAGACTAAATCAGAATGGTTTAAAGAAGCTCAAGTAATATTTAACCAATTTATTAGATTAAGAGATAAGAATGAACCCTGTATTAGTTGCAATAGACACCACAAAGGCCAGTACCATGCGGGCCATTACAGAACTGTTGGTGCAGCACCCGAATTACGATTTAGTGAAATTAACTGCCACAAACAATGTAGCTCATGTAACAATTATTTGTCAGGCAACTTGCTCGAATACAGAAAAAACTTAATTAAAAAAATTGGATTAAAGCTGGTGGAATGGTTAGAAAGTAAACATGAACCTAAACACTATTCCGTTGATGAAATTAAAGAATTAAAACAACTATATCGTCAGAAAATTAAACTACTTGACACCGAGAATAGTTAAACTACAATTAAGTTCTGCAATTGGCAGACTTTTTAGCTAAAAGGATTAATCATGGCAAACCCAAATAGTACCGCTGGTATTCCAGCAAAAGGTGTAGTAGTTCCAAAAGGCGCAGGCAAAGCTGATATGTCAGGCGAGCGTATGGAAAAATCTCATCGTGGTGGTGTAGCGATGGGTAAAGAAGACAAGATTGGTGCTGACAAAGAATTTAACACAGGCCGCACAGCTGGTGTGTGTTATGAACATCAACGTCTTAACTACAAAAAAGACTTTTAATTAAGTCGTAAACCCTGAGAGCCATCACTCTCAAGGCTTACTAACCACAACTATGGAGAGATAATCGTGGCTGAATCAAATAGTAAAGAAACTTGCTCAAGTTGTCTATTCTTTACAGGTAGCGGACATTTAGGAACGTGCAGACGTTACCCACCCACTACAAACAAATCTCCTAATGAATGGTGTGGTGAACACATTAAACTTATTCGTAATGTTGAATATGTTGAACCTGTTGAATATGTTGAACCTATTGAACCTACTAAAAAACGTGGGAGACCTTTTAAGAAATGAAATTCAAACCATTACAAGATAAAATAGCTGTAAGACCAGACGTTAGAGAATTATCTAGCGTACTCATTGTTGAAAACAAAGAAGTTGAAAACATGGGGACAGTTGTTGCAGTTGGCCCAGGCAAAAAAATATCAGACACCAAGCGTGAGGATATGCCTGTAGAAGTTGGTGCTAGAGTGCGTTTTGGTACAATGAATGACAATCACCAAGACGAATATCTTAAATACTTTCCATTCACAGAGGATGGCGTTAAATACCTTTGCATGAGTTGGAAAGATGTGTGCTTTATTGAGGAAGGGGAAAGCAATGCCGCTTAAAAAAGGAACTAGCGATAAAACTCGCCAAAAGAATATTGAAACAGAAATTAAAGCAGGTAAGAAACCATCACAAGCTGTAGCCATTGGTTACGCTGTTCAAAAAGAATCAACTAAAAAGAAAGGTAAAAAATAATGGCTATCAAACTAGAATTAGAATTACAAGAAGTAGAAGCAGTGCTTAAACATATTTCAGCAGGTATTTATGCTGACGTAGCTCAATTGATTGCTAAAATTCATGGTCAAGCATTACCACAAGCATCAGCAGCTATTCAAGCACAAGTAACAGAACCTGTTATTGCTGAACCTGTACCAGAACAAACAGAACCACAGGCTTAATATGTCAGCACCTAACATTTATTTACCTTACCCTATCCCTCAAAGCGATGCTGAAATCAAAGCAGACATTAACACTTTAATCTATCAGCCTGGTGTGCCACAGGAACTTCAAGATCAATGGACTAATCTAAACAATAGCCCAGAAGTTCAAGCTGATATTAATGAAGCAGAAGCTAACTCTGACTCAATGGCAAACGAATGAAAATAGAACAGCGACCAATTAAAGACTTAATTCCTTACATCAATAACAGTAGGAAACATTCTGATGAGCAGGTGGCACAAATCGCAGCCAGCATTACAGAGTTTGGCTGGACTAATCCTATTCTTGTTGATGGGGACAGTGGCATTATTGCTGGTCATGGTCGTTTACTTGCTGCTCGCAAGCTCAAGATGGATAAAGTACCAGTTATTGAATTGGCCCATCTATCTGATGCTCAGAAAAAAGCCTTAATCATTGCTGACAATAAACTAGCTTTAAACGCTGATTGGGACTTTGAACTATTAACGCTAGAACTTAAAAACCTAGCTGACGATGACTTTGATCTATCTGTATTAGGCTTTAATGCTGATGAATTAGCTAAATTATTAGAGCCAGAACAGATTGAAGGCTTAACCGATGAGGATGCCGTTCCTGACGTTCCTGACGAGCCTATTACAAAGTTGGGGGATATATATCTATTAGGCAATCATCGTTTGATGTGTGGCGATAGCACAAGCATTGATGCTGTGGATAAGTTAATGGATGGACAGAAAGCTGACATGGTTTTTACTGATCCGCCATATAACACAGGAATGTCTGCCAAATCGAACTCTGGTTCAACCTGGTTGAACCATATGTTCGACGACGACTATTCTGATGAGGAATGGCAACAGTTTATGGCTGATTTTTGCGTTAGTTATGATATAGCTACTAAAGACAATTCATTTATTTATGTATGTTTAGATTGGCGCAGATCATATGAGTTAGTGCCACATCTTAAAAACCATTGGAAATTTACTAATTTAATTGTGTGGGACAAAATGGTTCATGGGTTAGGTAGCGATTATAAATATACACACGAGTTTATTCATGTATGTAAAAAAGGAAAGCCACCTTTAGCTACTAACAAAGAGGGCGAAAAAGAATATCAAGATGTTTGGCGCATTCAACGCAAAAAAGATGAGGAACACGCTACTAAAAAACCTATTGAGTTATGTGAACGTGCTATACGTCATGGAAGTCTATATAAACAAAATGTTTTAGATTTGTTTGGTGGTTCAGGTTCAACGCTTATTGCCTGTGAAAAAAACAATCGTGATTGCTTTATGATGGAGCTATCACCAGCTTACTGTGACGTTATTGTTAAGCGTTGGGAAGACTTTACCGGCAAGAAAGCACAGTTAGTTTCGGAGTTATAAAATGGCACAAGGCATAGAACACATCCCTGACGAGTCCTCACGCAAGCTGGTGCGTAGTTTAAGTGCTGTGGGTATTCGTTACGTTGACATAGCAACCAAGCTAGATATTACTGATGACACATTACGCAAGCATTACAAGAAAGAATTAGAGGAAGGGCGAATCGATGCCAACGCTTCCATTGGTCAAGGTTTATTTGCTCAAGCTAAAAACGGCAACGTAGCAGCTATGATTTTTTGGTTAAAGACTAGAGCAGGTTGGAAAGAAACCAACGTGACTGAGATTGCTGCTGGTGAAGGTGCAGAAGTAAAAGGTATCAATATTTCATTCGTAGAGCCTAATGGAAACAAAGAAGGACAGTAATGGTTTTGTTTGGCCACAGTTTCCAGCCAAGCTAAAATGCCTATTTGAACCAAAAAACTCACGCTATCGCATATTGTATGGTGGTCGTGGTGCTGGTAAATCTCATTCAGTTGCTCGTGCATTGCTTTGCATGGGTGTTCAAACTACATTACGCATACTGTGTGCTCGTGAATTTCAAACATCAATTAAAGACTCCGTACATAAGTTATTAGTAGACCAAATCTATAATCTTGGTTTAGAGGCGCATTACGAAATCACTCAAACCACTATTCGTGGAACTAACGGCACAGAGTTTATCTTTGCTGGCATTAAAAATAACGTCAACGGCTTAAAGTCTATTGAGGGTATTGATTATTGCTGGGTAGAGGAAGCCAACAATGTAACGCAAACTAGCTGGGATATTCTTATTCCTACTATTCGGAAAGAAAATTCAGAGATATGGATTACGTTTAATCCTGAGTTGCCTACGGATGAAACCTATAAACGCTTTGTTATCTCACCGCCTGACAACGCTGTAGTTCAAAAAGTTAATTGGAATGACAATCCCTGGTTCCCTGATGTATTGGATTTAGAACGTCAGTCGCTAAAGAATAAAGACTTTGAAGCCTATCAAAACGTATGGGAAGGCTTTACTAGATCAACCATTGATGGCGCAGTATTTGCCAAAGAGATGCAACGTGCTGAACAAGATAATCGTATTACTAATGTACCTTATGATCCTATTAAGCCTGTTATGGCTGTTTTCGATATTGGTTGGGCAGACGCTACAGCTATTTGGTTCGTACAATTTGTAGGAATGGAAACTAGACTTATCCGTTACTATGAAACAACACAAACAACCATAAGTGAAATCCTAGCTAAAATGCAGACGTTTGGTTATGTATACGACACACTATATTTACCACACGATGCACAAAACAAAACCCTTGCATCTCATGGCAGAAGTATTGAGGAAATTGTGCGTTCATCGGGATATAATGTCAGAATTATTGGCAGGGTGCCTGTTGCTGACTCTATCAATGCTGCTCGTACTATCTTTAGCCAATGTTACTTTGACAAAAACAACACCGCTGCTGGTCTAGATTGTCTACGTCATTATAGATATGATGTTGATCCAGATACTAAAGCATTTAGTCAAAAGCCTGTGCATGATCAATACTCTCATGGCGCAGATGCGTTTAGATACATTGGCTTAATGATACAAGAGAAGAAAGTTGTTAAACGAAAACCAATGAATTATGATGGCATATCCTCTTGGATGAGCTAAGGAAAATATTATGGCAACACAAGATAGCGGTAATGGCGGTATTTATACAACAGAGTTTGGCGAGCCTGATGATTACGAATCAAGCGTTATTACTGAAGCCAAAGAATATTTACGATTTTGTTCTGAGAATGACTCAAATAATCGTGTAGAAGCACTAGATGATTTAAAGTTTGCTGGTGGCGATCAATGGCCTGTAGAAATCCAAAACTCACGCTTACTAGAATCTAGACCCTATCTCACTATTAACAAGATTGATGCATACGTTCGTCAAATATGTAACCAACAAAGACAACAACGCCCACGCATGGTGGCTCATGGCATGAATGACGAAGCAGACGAGAAAGTCGCTGAAATCGTTACAGGCATCCTAAGACATATTGAAAATCAATCTGATGCAGATGCAGCATACGACCACGCTTTTGACTTTGCTGTGCGTATGGGATGGGGCTATTGGCGCATTATTCACGACTATCCAAGTCCAGATAGCTTTGACCAAGAGTTATACATTAAGCGCATTGAAAACGCTTTTATGGTTTACTTTGATCCTAACTCTAATGAGCCTGATGGCTCTGATGCTGAAAAGTGTTTAATCACAGAAGTTATCTCTAAAGAATCATTCCGTAAAATGTATCCTGGCGCAGACGATGGTGGTGGCTTTACCCCTCGTGGCACAGGTGACTCACAATCAGAATGGATTACTCGTGAGGATATTCGTATCGCTGAGTATTTTTGGACTGAATACAAACGCACCAAATTACTATTATTGTCTGATGGCACTACCTGCTATGAGGATGAAAAACCATCTGAATCAATTATGATGGATGCTGGTGTTTACGTTGTATCTAAGCGTGAAACAGTTAAAAAGCAAATCAAGTGGGCTAAATTAACAGGTATGCAAATCCTAGAACAAAGGGATTGGCCTGGTAAATATATTCCTGTTGTACCTGTTTATGGTCAGCAAATAATTGTTGATAGTAAGAAAAAGAAATTTGGTCTTACTCGCATGGCTAAAGACCCACAACGGATGTATAACTTCTGGTCTACAGCATTAACTGAGTCAGTAGCGTTAGCACCTAAAGCCAAATATCTACTCGCAGAAGGCCAAGACGAAGGCCACGAGATGGAATGGAATACAGCTAACATTAAATCAATGCCTGTATTGCGCTATAAACAAACCGACTCTGATGGCAACCCAGCACCTGTTCCACAACGTATTCAGCCTGAGCCACCACCAACAGGAATGGTCACAGCTTTACAAGGCTTAAACTCTGATTTGATGGCTGTTGTAGGTATTTACGATCCTAGTCAGCTTCCAACAGGCATGATTAGTGGTAAAGCGTTAAATGGTCAGCAGCAACAAACTGACATGACTAACTTCCACTATTACGATAATTTGACTCGTTCAATTCGTCAATCAGGCCGTATTTGCTTAGATTTAATTCCACATATTTATGATAAAGAACGAGTATTACGCATCATTGGTGCTGATGGTAAAGGTGAGTTAGTTAAAATTAATGAGCAATCTCAAGATGAGATGGGTGTTGATAAAGTATTAAATGACGTCACTGTAGGCGAATACGATATTGTGATGGAAACAGGCCCAGGCTACGCATCTAAACGTCAAGAAGCAGTAGACTCTATGATGACTTTACTAACTGCTGATCCTAACTTAATGCAACAAGCTGGTGATTTGATATTCCGCAACATGGATTTCCCTGGCGCAGATATTATTGCTGACCGATTGGCTGCTGCTAACCCATTAGCACAAGTTGATGATAAGTCAGACGTACCACCAGAAGCGCAAATGATTATCAAACAGCAACAAGCACAAATGCAACAGCTACAACAACAGTTGGAAGCATTGCAAATGGACATGAAATATCGTGCATCTATTGAACAGCAAAAACAAGAAGCTGAAACTCAACGTAAAACTATGGAACTTCAAGTTAAACGTGAGGATAGCCAATTGCGTACCGATACTATTGCACATGACACAGTAATTAAGACTGAATCACAAAAAGAGATTGAGCAAATGAAAGCCCAATTAGCATTACTTTTGGCTAATATGGATTTGAAAGATGCACATGAAGCAGAAGCAGAAGCAGTTGAACGTGGTATTTAAAAGGAGAATTAAATGGCAACAGTAACTGGCGATAATGCGCTTGAATGGAAAATGCGAGAAATGGCTCGTAGAGCAGGTAAGAAGTTTGAACCTGAGTCTACTAACCCTTTTGCAGGTCTAGACAAAGCTAAACTTAAAGAGCAAAAGGCTTTTATCAAAGAAGCACTAAAAGAAGCTAAATCTGAAAAAGCACAATAGATAGATTGACAAGTAGTTTTTTATCATATATATAGTAATTTTATGGAGCTTGAGAAATCATGGCCGAAAAAGAAGCAAGTAGTGTAGTAACAAGTGACAACGCAACAACCTTTTATGCAGAAAGATTAGGTTTAGCTGATTCAGAACCCGAAGTTGAGGTAGAGTCTGTAAAGAAAGATTCTGAGCCAACAGAGGATGAAGATAAGAGTGAACCAGAAGCAAAGGGCGATGCTAAAGAACAGAACTCTGATAAGCGTTCTGACAAGCTAAATAAGCGGTTTGATAAAGTTACGCAAAGAGCCAAAGAAGCAGAGGCAAAGGCGCAGCAATTAGAACAGCGACTTAAAGAGTATGAAGCAAGGCAAACCCCACCTGCTGAACAACCTGTAAAGACTCAAGCAGAAGGTAAGCCACAAGCACATCAATTTAACGATGCTTTTGAATATGCAGAAGCGTTAGCTGAGTGGAGTGCTGAAAACGCTTTAAAACAGCGAGATATTGAGGATGCTAATCGCAAGGCTCAAAAGGCTCAGGAAAAAGTATTAAATGCTTGGAATGAGAAAGTAGCCAAAGTAAAAGAAGTAATACCTGATTTTGAACGCATGGTGCAGTCTAGTACAGTCCAAGTTAGTGACGAGATACGGGACAGCATCTTAGAAAGTGATGTAGGGCCACAGCTTTTATATCTACTAGCGTCAGATGAGGAATATGCTACTAAGCTAACTCAAATGCCTACTGTTAAAGCTCTAAGAGAAATTGGTAAGTTAGAAGCTCGTCTTGAACTTGAGGGGAAGCCTTCAAAGAAAGACAAAGAGCCTGTTAGAAATACAAAAGCACCTGAACCTATCAAGCCTTTGGCTGGTGGCAAATCAGTGGGCGCAGACGTTTTAATAGACACCAATGGTGAATATTATGGCAGTTACGCACAATGGAAAGCTGCTCGTCAGGCTAATAAGATCAGATAAACCTAATTTTTTTGGAGAATTAAAATGGCGAATACCTTACTCACCATTTCCAAGATCACCAACGAAGCGTTGATGGTCTTAGAGAATGAATTAACATTTACATCAGAAGTAGATCGTAACTACGATGATCAATTTGCAGTAGTAGGCGCAAAAATTGGCGCAACTGTAAATGTTCGTAGACCTGGTCGTTTCATTGGTACAACTGGCCCAGCTTTGAACGTAGAGGACTTGAACGAAACTTCAGTACCTGTAACGCTTTCAACTCAGTTCCACGTTGATACACAATTTACAACACAAGACTTGGCTCTTTCATTGGATATGTTCTCAGATCGTATCTTAAAACCAGCCGTTGCAGCTATTGCCAACAAGATTGACTTTGATGGTACAACTACTGCTGCTTTGAATACAGCTAACATTACAGGTACTGCTGGTACACCACCAACAGGCTTGTATACTTGGTTAAATGCTCAAGCATATCTTGACTCTGAAGGCGCACCTCGTGATGGCCGTCGTTCAGCAATCATCGAGCCATTCACATCAGCTGCTACTGTTGACAGCTTGAAAGGTTTGTTCGTTCCTACAGAACAAATCTCTAGCCAATACACTAAAGGTTTGATGGGTCGTGACTCAGGTGGTATGAACTGGAAACTAGACCAAAACATTGTGTCACAAACTTTTGGTAACTTCTCAACATCTACAGTAACTGCATCTGTAAACACATCTACAGCGACTGGTTTCTTGACTTCAGGTTGGGCGCAAACTTCAACAATCACTTTGACTGCTGCTAACACAGGCACAATCAACTTGAACGCTGGTGATACATTCCAAATTGCTGGCGTGTATGCAGTCAACCCACAAAACCGTCAAGCATACGGCACAAACAAACTACGTTCATTCGTAGTTAAATCTGCTGTATCTGTAGCTTCTGGTTCAAGCGTTTCAGTAACTGTATCACCAGCAATTATTTCTGGCGGTCAATTCCAAAACGTTTCAATTCCTAGCCCAGTATCATCAGCTGCTGTGACATTCTTTGCATCACAATACAATGCAAGTGGTAACGGTATCGTTTCACCACAAAACATTGTTATGCACCGCAATGCGTTCACATTGGCTACTGCTGACTTGGAATTGCCAGAGGGTGTTCACTTTGCTGGTCGTGCATCAGATAAAGAAGTGGGTCTATCATTGCGTGTTGTTCGTCAATACACAATTAACAACGACTCAATTCCAACTCGTGTAGACGTATTGTATGGTTGGGCTCCTCTATATCCAGAACTTGCTTGCCGAGTTTCAGCTTAATTAACGGATAAAGAAAAGGAAAACTATTATGTCTAATCCAGGCCCAGCAGTCACCACCTCAGGACATCCTTCCAATGTCACAACCGATCAGGCTTTACGTCTATTGGCTGTGGTAAAGGGTGTTAACTCTAACTATGTAGGTTCTACAGCAGTTCAGATAAATAATACTAATAATTATTTACCTACCTCTGTAATCTATACTAATGCTAACAACGCAGGTGCAGTAGCAAATGAAAGCTCAACAGTAGCTTCTATTTACACAGCACCAGGTGGTAGCGGTGGTACAGGTTCAGAAGTATTTGCTGCTACAACCTTAGCTAACTTAACAGCAATTGCTGGTACACAAGTTGTTACTGCTTATGAAAGCACTTTAGCTTTCTCTGCACAAACATTGTATGTGTATGTTGGCACAGCTTCTGGCGTAGTCGGTACTTTTGATGCTTACATCTATGGTTACGACTTTAGCTAAGAGCTAAATAATGTAAAAAAAAGAGAAGAAGCCATGCCTAAAAAGTGTGGCTTTTTTTCTTTAAAGCCCTATAATTAGTTAACCTTATTTAAAGGAAAAATCATGTCATCTACTACTATTGCTCGTGGAAATGCTTTAAGCGTTTCATATCTTTCAGTTTCATTGACTCCAGCTGCTGTAACAGGTACTTCATCAAACCAAACATTTACTGTACCTGGCATTTTAACAACTGATCAAATTATTGTTATTGGTGTTATTGGCACTCAAACTGCTGGTATTATTTATGCAGAAGCTGAAGTAACTGCTGCTAACACATTGCAAATTCAATTTGCTAACGTATCAGGATCAAGCGCAACACCTTTGGCTGGTAACTATGTAATTCAAGTTATTCGCCCAGAAGGTCAATTGCCAGCAGGTCTATAAAGGAAAAATCATGGCTTATAATTCACCATTTACCCCTTGGGGGCCGACTTACCTAGTTGGTAACGCTGCTGCGGTACAGGTTAAAACGTCTAACAACGTTTATCCTACAAGCTATCGCATTGTGAACGTTACTTCTAGTTTAATTCGTGTGTCATGGCAACCACCAGAGCCAGGCGATTTAGCTGTAACTTTGGCAGTAACTGCACCAGCATTGGGCGCACCATCTGCTAATACTATTTCTATTCCTGCTAACGGAGTTGCTGTTATTGGCGGTTTACCACCTAATGGATGGTTCTTATCTAGCGCAGCAACAAGCGCAGAAATTACTCCAGGCGAAGGAATTTCATAATGAGCTCAAATCAAGTCGCAAGCACAGTTTCCACAAATCTATTGTCAGTTCAAGCTGAATATGATTCAAATGGAAACTGTTTAGGTCTTTTTGGTCAGGGTGCATCACCATTAGTAGCACCATTGCAAGCAACAACTTTAACTGCTAATACTGTAACAATCAATGGCAGCGCAGTTGCAATGGGAAATCTTAATGTCAATGGAAATACTTACATTGGCGGTGCATTAGTATTTTCTAATACTCCACCTACAATTTCTTCAGGTTTTGGAACAGGCCCTACAATTACAGCATTGAATACTGTTGGATTTAGTGTAAAAGTAGGAACAAGCCCTGGAACAACTGGAACAATAAGTTTGCCAGCAGCACCTAATGGATGGATTTTGACAGGATGGAACATAACAAGTGCTGGAACTTTGTATATTCAACAAACTGCTTATACAACAACTTCAGCAACTATTACTTCTTTAGCAAACAGCAGCGGTTCTGCTACTGCTTTTAATGCTAATGATGTAATTATTCTTTCGGCAATTCCATTTTAAGGAAACACATGGCTGGCCCTAGTTCAACTGTAGACCAAAATTTACTGCCTGTTCAAGCGTACTTTGACGTTTACGGCAACTTTCAGACCTTTATCGGTCAGGGTCAGCCATTTTATGCTTCCATCAATCCTAGTCAATCAGGATTAAACATAACCAATAGTACGATTAACAGTACGACAATTGGTGCAACTACTCCCTCAACGGGAGTTTTTACTAATGTTCTAACGACAACAGGTCAAGTAACTACTACACCTAGCGGGGCAACAGATTTAGCTAATAAATTCTATGTTGATACTGTTGCTACAGGTCTTGGCCCTAAAGCTGCGTGTAAATGTACCACAACAGGCAACATTACATTATCAGGGTTACAGACTATTGACACTTACACTACGTTAGCTGGCGATAGAGTATTAGTAAAAAATCAATCTACATCATCAGAAAACGGGATTTGGATAGCTTCTGCAAGTGCTTGGACTCGTGCAGCCGACATGGATGTTTGGGCAGAAGTGCCAGGCGCATACACAGTTATTTTAAATGGCGGTCAAGCAAATACAGGTTGGGTATCAACATCTGCTGATACAGGGACTATTAACGTAACACCAATTACCTTTGTTCAATTCTCAGGCTCTGCCGTTTATACTGCTGGCACAGGATTAACATTATTTGCCAATCAATTTAGCATTACTAATACAAGCGTAACGGCTGGGGCTTATGGATCAGCAAGCCAAACATTAAGCGCAACAGTTAATGCTCAAGGTCAATTAACTGCTTTATCTGCACAATCTATTGCGATTGCTGCTAGTCAAATCACTAGCGGAACGATTGCATCTAGTTTAATTAGTGGTTCTTACACAGGAATTACGGGTGTTGGAACGCTAACCGCAGGTACTTGGAATGCGACACCTATTGCTAACAGTTATTTGGCTAATTCATCTATTACGATTAATGGTAATGCAGTTAGTTTGGGCGGTTCTACAACAGTTACAGCTAACACACCTAATTCGCTAACATTTAATAATAGCGGAACAGGTGGCGCAACAGGCACAACATTTAACGGCTCTGTTGCACAAACTATTTCTTACAATACGATTGGCGCACCTTCTACAACAGGTACAAACGCATCAGGAACTTGGGGAATTGGCATTACAGGCAATGCAGGAACAGTCACCAATGGGCTTTATTCAACCGGTAGCTATTCAAATCCATCATGGCTAACGTCTATATTAGGTTCTATTGTAAGTGGGGCTGTGGCTTCTGCTACGCTTGCAGCAAGCGCAACTAATATTGCTGGTGGTTCTGCTGGTGCTTTGCCTTATCAATCAGGGGCTGGCGCAACTACATTCCTGTCATTAGGCACAACTAATTATGTGTTGACGGCTGGTGCTACTGCGCCACAATATGTGGCTCAATCTACTTTGTCTGTAGGTTCAGCGACCACAGCGACTACCGCAACTAATTTAGCTGGTGGTGCTGCAAGTCAAATTCCTTACCAAACAGGGTCAGGAAGCACAAGTTTTATTGGTAATGGTACAGCAGGTCAATTCTTACAATCTAATGGTGCAGCAGTTCCTACTTGGGCTACTCCTGTAAGCTATGCAACTGTAACGGATGACACTACAACAGTCGGTACTCGTTATCCATTATTTGCTAACCAAACAAGCGGTAACTTAGCGACTGAATACACTAGTTCTACCAAACTACAATACAATCCATCAACAGGTGTATTTACTTCTACTAGTTTTACAGGGGCAGGTACAGGTTTAACAGGTACTGCATCTAGCTTATCTATTGGTGGCAATGCTGCTACTGCTACAAGTGCTACAAGCGCAACCACAGCGACAAATATTGCTGGTGGGGCTAATGGGTCAGTTCCATATCAAACAGGCTCAGGGGCTACTACATTTCTTGCTGCAACCACCAATGGTTACATTATGACATTGGCTGGTGGTGTTCCTACTTGGGCTGCTGCACCAGCAACAGGGGTAACAATTACAGACGATACAAGTTCTGCAACTGCTTACTATCCATTGTTTGCTCGTGTAACTACAGGAACAGCAACAACTGAATATACTAGCTCAACTAAACTAAATTACACGCCATCTACAGGGTTATTATCGTCAACAATAATTAATGCAAGTTCTTTATATCAAGGCGATTTTAGTAACGCAACAGTTAATAGCAGAACATTATTTAAAACATCAACTACAAATTCGTCTACAGGCATCTATGCAGTTCCTAACGGCACAAGCACAGCAGCTTCATGGCAAGCATCTAATGCAGCAGACCCAACCAATGCAAGCAAGATTTTAATTGCTACTAACGGCTCTACAGACGTTCAATTAGTATCAGGCATCAATGGCACAGGCACATACCTGCCAATGGGGTTTTGGAATAATGGTGCGGAAAAAGCTAGATTATCAGTATCAGGCGGTTTTTCTGTAGGTACTACGACAGATGCTGGTGCTAATAACATTTTAGCTTCTGGAAACGTAACAGGGGCTCAAGTTGTTGCATCTAATGGCTTTCATGTTAATAGCCAATCAGTAGCTACATCGTATTCAATTCCTAGTGGTTCTAGTGCTATGAGTGCTGGGCCAATTACTGTGGCATCCGGAATAACAGTTACAGTTCCATCAGGCAGTCGTTGGGTAATCGTATAAGGTAAATTATGAATAATTTTAATTGGTTAATATTAGAAGTTGATGCAGATAATGAAGTTATTACGTCTGCTAAATATCACGTTACTGCAAGCGAATCAGAAGGCGATTTAAGCGTTGAAACTGAGGGTAATTGGTATTTTAACGGCAAATTTGATAAGCCTTATGCCGATATTACTGAGCAAGATGTAATAGATTTAATTAAAAAAGAATCTGTTGTAGATGGAATAAATATTATAGAATCAAGACTAAATGAACAATTGGATTATTTAGCAAAAACATCTGTTAAAACTCCTGCGCCTTGGCAGCCCCAAGTGTTCACACCTAATGTTTAGGACTAAAAATGAAACCAATTGAAATCATCTCAAGAGCATTAAAAGACATTGGCGCATTAGAGTCAGGTGAAACACCGACACCAGATGCCGCCCAAGATGCTTTTGATATGCTTAATGACTTGATAGACCAATGGTCTAACGAGGATATGATGGTGTATAACACCACTGAAATTATATTCCCTCTTATATCAGGTCAAGTTCAATACACTATCGGGCCAACACCATCCACACAAAACTTTATTGGTGCAACATTTACCGGATCAATTACAGGCAACATTTTAACTGTTACTGCACTAAATTCTGGCGCAATTGCTCAAGGTCAAACGCTTACAGGCACAGGAATTATTGCTGGCACTAAAATTGTGCAGTTTTTAACGGGCTCTGGCGGTCAAGTAAACGAAACAGGTACATACGAGTTAAACATTTCTTATCCGACTGCGGTAACGTCAGAAAGCATTACAGCTTACTATCAAAAGCCTTTGTTTATTGATCAAGCCTATGTGAGAGTTAATACAAACTCTAATGGCGAGCCTGTTGCTAATGGCGGTTTAGATTATCAAGTAGCTATTTTAGCGTTAGAAAATTATAACCAAATTGGCTTAAAAACATTAAATGGCCCTTGGCCTAAAGCACTTTATTACAATCCTAACGCTGTGTCAGGTAACGTATTTGTATGGCCTAATCCAGCGCAAGGCGAGATGCACATGTTTTCATCTACTATTTTTAGTAACTATGAAACGTTGTATGACGAGATTGTATTGCCACAAGGCTATTCAATGGCTCTCAGATGGAATTTGGCTGAACGCTTAATGCCTATGTATGGCAAGGCATCACAAGTGCAAATAGAGATGATTAATAAATTTGCTAACGAAGCTAAAGCCACAATCAAACGTAATAATATGCAACCAATTGCAGCTGCTAGTTATCCTGACTCTATGTTGGTTGGTAGAGCAAAAGATGCTGGCTGGATATTATCAGGCGGCTTCTTTAGATAAGGATTAAAAATGCTATCTAAAGATAAATCAAAAATAGCAATTGAATGGCGTAAAAATAATCCGGATAAAGCAAAGGCTATCCAACAAAAATATAGAGAATCAGAAAAATATGTTTTAACTTATGTAAACAGTCATTTAAAAAGAAAATATGGAATTAATTTTGATGATTATTTTTTAATGTATGAAGCACAGAATAAATCATGCAAAATATGTAAAAAACCTGAATTAAGAAGAAATCATAAAAAGAAAAGAGAGCAGTTGCTACCTTTGTTTGTTGATCATTGTCACGAAACTGGAAAAGTTCGTGGTTTATTATGTTCTAAATGTAATAGTGGAATTGGTATGTTTGAAGATAATATAGAAAGTTTAATCGCTGCCATTTCTTATTTAAAGGAGAATCATTTTGGCTAGCACTACTTTTATTGATAACCAGACCATTATTTACGCATCGTGGCTAAACGATGTAAATGGTTGGACTTATAACGGCACTTGTTTAAATGGTGTAATTAATGGCTCAGGTGGCACATTAGCATTACAAACAAGCGGTTTAAATGCAATTACCATTAACAGTTCACAATTGGTTACTGTTGCTAATCTTGCAATTACAGGTACATTTTCAGCACCTAGCGGATTAACTTTTGGCGATGGCACAACACAAACATCTGCTGCTTATTGCGTAGCTAATAACTGTATGTATGAAAACAATCAAACAATCACAGCTAACTATACAATTACAACTAATCGTAGTGCTTCAAGTGTAGGCCCGATTACTATTGCATCAGGTATTACAGTAACTGTTCCTAGTGGTAGTCGCTGGGTTATTTCTTAAGGATATATTATGTCAATTTTAGCTTTAACAAGTAATACGCTATCAGGAACGGCTGCTGCTGGTCAGATTGAGTATAACGGCACTATCTTTGCTGCAACTCCACTAGGCACTCAACGTGGTATTGTTCCTAATGAACAGTTCTTTGCACTTAACTCTGGGTTAGTTGGTGGTAACGTTAATACAGCACAATCTATCTTTGGTGTAGGTGTCACATTATCTGCATCTACACAGTATGAATTTGAGATGGTTTGTCCATTATTAAAAGCTGCAGGAACTACATCACATACAATTGCTTTAGGATTTGGTGGAACTGCTACTGTAAATAATTGTGCATATACTTTAGTAAATGCTTGGAGTTCTTCTGGTATCAGCACTACTTCAAATGGTGCAAATGCCATGACTATTTTAACAGCATCTAGCACAGTAGTTACCGCAGCATTTACTGGCGCCGGTGAAGGTGTAAACTTTATAATTAAAGGTACAGTATCTATCAACGCTGGTGGTACATTCATTCCACAATACACATTAAGTGCAGCTCCTGGTGGTGCATATACAACACAAGCAGGTTCATACATAAAAATCAAACCAATTGGCGCAGCAGGTGCAAACGTATCTGTCGGCACATGGGCATAGGAGATAATATGAGTTCAGTCGTAATTTCTGGGGATTCTAGCGGAACAATTACCCTATCCGCACCATCAGTAGCAGGTTCAAATACAGCTACTTTACCAGCCCAAACAGGTACAGTTGGCATGATTGGTCAAGGTACTGCTGTAGCATCTACAAGTGGTACTTCTGTAACATTTACAGGCATTCCATCTTGGGCAAAACAGATAACTGTAATGTTTAATGGGGTTAGTACCAATGGGACATCTTTGCCACAAGTACAAGTAGGTAGTGGTTCTGTTAGCACAAGTGGATATGCAACAACTTCAAGTATTACTGTTAATGTCGGTACCTCAGGTGTTGTACAAGCTACAACAGGATTTCAATTAACAAATGCAGGAAATGCAAGTTATATATTTAGCGGAAGTTTAATATTAACTTTAATTTCAAGTAATACTTGGGTTGGTTTAGGTAATAATACTGTTACTACCAGTGTATTTAATACTGTTGCTGGAGTAAGTCCTACACTTTCTGGCGCATTAGACAGAGTTGTTATTACTACAGTAAACGGCACAGACACCTTCGATGCTGGTTCAATCAATATTTTATATCAAGGATAAATCATGAGAATTGAAGTTAATGTTATTACAGGTGAAGTTACAGAACATGATGATTATGTAACACCTGTTGAGCCTGTTGTTGAGCCAGTAGTAGAACCTGCACCTGTTGTAGAACCTACAGTAGAGCCAACACCAACAGACACTCCAGCAGAAGGAGCTTAATATGAGTTTAGTATTAGACGGCACAGCAGGTATGACTGCACCACAGGGTGCGGTATATAACGGCATTCAAAGTGGTACAGCAGTAGCATCGACATCGGGTACAAGCATTACATTTAGTTCTATTCCTAGCTGGGTTAAGCGCATTACTGTGATGTTTAATGGTGTATCTACAAGTGGAACAACAGATGTACAAATTCAACTTGGAGCAGGTTCAGTTACAACAACTGGATATGCTGCTACAGCAACTAATTTAAGTGGTTCAGTTGCAACAACTGGATATACAACAGGATTTGGAATTCAATCAGGTGGAGCTGCTGCTTTACGTCAAGGTATTTTTATAATTTCAAATGTAAATGGAAATACTTGGGTTGCATCAGGAAATATATCAATTACAGTATTAGGAAATTATATGTCAGTTTCTGCTGGAACAATTGCTCTTAGTGGTACATTGGACAGAGTTGTTGTTACAACTACTAACGGCACAGATACATTTGACGCTGGCTCTATCAACATTCTTTACGAGTAAAATATGTCTGATTTTGGCTTTGTTGGCCCATCATATACAGCACCATCAATCTATCAAGACGATCAGGAATGTATTAACTGGCGGCCTGAGGTTGATCCGCTTAAACAGCCAGGTCAGCGTGGTGTTGTAGCCTTATATCCTACTCCAGGTCTTACATCAGTAATACAATTCCCTAATTCACAAGCTGTTCGTGGATTGCGTAACGTATCTGGTGGCAAATACATGGTGGCTGTTTGTGGCCCTTATGTATATTTAATTACGTCTAGCTTTGCCTACTACGTTATTGGAATTCTTAATTCATCTACAGGTAATGTAGGAATTTCAGATAACGGCTTAAACGTCTATATTGTAGATGGTGCTTATCGCTATACATGGAGAATATCAACTCCAGCCGCAGTAACTTTTGTAGGTTCTATTTCCGGTACAACATTAACTGTATCTAGCATCTCTAATGGAGTAATTAAGCCAGGCACAGTTATTTATGGTGTTGGTATTACTAATGAAACTGTTATTACTGCTAACGGCACAGGCTCAGGTGGTACAGGTACTTATACAATCAATATTTCACAAACTGTGACTAGTACTAATTTGTCAGGCAACTTAGCTGCTGCGATTATGACAGGTTCTATTTCTGGCACTACATTAACTGTGACTGCAATTACAGGCACATTATATCCAGGTCAAACAATACAAGGTGCTAGTGTTACCGCAGGAACGATTATAACGGCTTTAGGAAGCGGAACTGTATTAAGTGCAACCATTTCTACTGCTGGCACTAATTATGCAGTTAATGACACAGTAACAGTGCTTGGTGGGGTATATGGAACGACTCCTGCTACCTTTGTAGTAACAAGCGTAAGCACAGGCGGTGTAGTAACAGGATTAAGTTTGACTAACGCAGGTCAATATACTTCTACACCATCTAACCCAGCTTCTACATCATCAAGCGGTAATGGCACAGGATTAACTTTAACTTTAACGACAGGCTCTGGCACAGGTGGCACAGGGACTTATGTATTAAATAACAGTCAATCTATTAGTTCTGAAACTTTATATGCGCTGAATTTTAGTATTTTACCTTCAACAGATGGTGCGTTTACAGGTGGCAGTTCTGTAGACATTGTAGATAACTATTTTGTATATAACGACCCTAATACACAACAATGGGCTGCAACCAATCCATTGTCACCTATTACTTACGGATTAAGTTTTTCAAGTAAAGATGGCTCGCCTGATAACTTAGTGGCGATTATTTGTGATCATCGTGAAGTTTATTTGCTAGGTGAAACTTCATCAGAGGCTTGGGTTGATGTGGGTACATTTCCGTTCCCTTTCCAACGTATTCCAGGCACTAACACTCAAACAGGTATTGGCGCACCATTTTCATTAGCTAGACTTGGCAATTCGTTTGCTTATGTGTCTAAAAATAATCGTGGTCAAGCACAGATTATGCAAATGAGTGGCTATGTCCCTCAACGTATCTCTACTCACGCTGTAGAAAATTCATTAACCAATGGATATATTGCAGATGCAGTATCTTGGACTTATCAATTAGAAGGTCATGAAGTTTACGTTGTTTCATTCCCGACATTAGATTTAACTTGGGCTTATGACACCGCATCCGGTATGTGGCACAAATGGTTATGGGTAGACAGTCAAAATAATTATCATAGACATCGTGGCAATTGTGGCACTTTATTTAATGGCAATTTCTATGTTGGCGATTGGCAAAACGGCAATATCTATTTATTAGACTCTAATAACTATACTGATAATGGTGGTGAAATTCGCAGATTACGCAGAGCACCACATTTAGTCACCGATTTACAACGTCAATATTTTGCAGAATTTCAAATCCAATTTCAGCCTGGTGTTGGTTTGTCAGGTGTAGCTGGTAACTTTGCCACAGGTGCTATTGCTGGTGTTGCTATTGCTGGCTTGGCTATTTGCGGTACATCTAACACCGCTACAGTTAATGTAAACCCTCAAGCTATGTTGCGTTGGTCTAATGATGGCGGTTCTACATGGTCTAATGAACATTGGACATCTATTGGTGCTCAAGGTAAATATAACAATCGTGCTATTTGGCGCAGATTAGGTTGGTCACGAGATCGTGTGTTTGAAGTAGTTGTTAGCGACCCTGTATATGCTGTGATAGTATCAGCTAACCTTAAAGCAGAGGAAGGCGAATCATAATGTCTAATATTTATGGTGTTAATCAAACTAACCCTTATCCACAGTCTGAGTTTTTAGATGGTCAAACCAAACGGCCTACTCGTGCGTGGCAACAGTTTTTTCTTAATTTATTAAACTTTACTAGCTCACCAACAGCGACAACGGGTACTGCTACGCTACCTGCAAAGCCCGTAGGCTTTATAAATATTTCTGTTGGGGGTAAGCCCTACAAAGTGCCTTTCTACAATGTCTAATAGAGCCTTAGAAAGTATTTATCAATCGGTTAAAGCACGATTAAATTTAACGCTTGATGAATTTGCAGAGGCTTTAAAAGGTTGGGAATTTATAGAGCTTACTGAACAAAATGAATTAATTGGCGCAGTAATGATTAAAGATAATGAATTGCACGTTGGATATTCAAAAAAGCCAACAGCATCCATTAGAGGTCATATTAAAAAGACTTTAATGGAATTAATAGAAAAATATGGTTCAGCAGTAACAAGTGTTACAAAAGAAAATGAAAAAGGGTTAAAATTCTGTAAACGTATAGGCTTTGAAGTAGTCGGTGAGGATCAAAGCAAAATATACATGAAATGTGATAGGTGCAACTATGTTCTCAAGTAAATTTGGTGTTGGTGTATTAAAGCATCCAGGCTATAACGATCCCATTACCGCTTTAGCTGGTGCAACCATTGGAAGTTCATTGCTTGGTGCTGATGCTGCTTCAAGTGCTGCTGATCAACAAGCGCAAACTGCGGCTAATGCTCAAGCACAACAGCTTGCAATGTTTAACACGCAAAATGCTCAATTAGCACCACAACGTGCCACAGGTTACAACGCACTTAATCAAATTGGTGCTTTAGGTTCTGGTCAATATCAACAATACGATGCAAATGGCAATCCTATTGGCACAGGAACAGGTACTGGTTATCTTACACATCAATTTAGCAATGCCGATTTAAACGCACAATTAGCACCTAATTACGCATTTAATTTACAACAAGGTCAACAAGCTACACAAAACGCTTCTAATGCTACAGGCGGTTTGGTTGGTGGCAATGCTCTTAAAGCACTGCAAGACTACACACAAAACTATGCTGGTAATGCTTATCAAAACGCATTTACTAATTATCAAACGCAACGTGGCAATATTTATAATACATTGGCTTCACAAGCTGGATTAGGTCAAACAGCACAAAATACTAGCGCACAACTTTCTGCAAATACAGCCAACGCATTATCTAGCCTTGCTACAGGTTCTGCTGCTGCTCAAGCTGCTGGTCAAATTGGAACTGCAAGTGCATTGTCTGGTGGATTAACTAATTTAGGAAATCAAAATTATTTAAGTTCATTGTTAGGACAAGGTGGATTTGCTGCTAATTCAACAATACTTCCAGTATCTATGCAGAATACAAGTGTTCCTTGGACTGCTAATTGGGGCAATTTGCCGTCAGAATAATAAGGTTAATAAATCATGGCTAACGTTTCTAATGTAAATACAAATTTAACTGTTGCACAACCAAATCAAATGTCACTTGGTGACTTGATGACAATGGCTCGTGGAGCACAAGCATATCAACAAGCTGGTGAACTTAATCCACTTTTAATTCAAGAAGCACAACAAAAAATTAGAAGTGCAACAGCAGAAGCTAATGTTGCAGAAGAAACACAAGCACCTAAAATTAGTAAAGCTAAAACAGAGGCTGAATCTGCATTAGTTGGATTAAGCAAAGCGCAACTTGAAAATATGTGGACTCACACTACAGGTGTTGTTCAACAACTCCAATTGATGAAAAATGATCCAAATTTAAATCTTGACTCTATTGTTGGAAAAGCTAAAGAAATTAATGAAAACATGAATGGTGATGATAAATCATTAAAACAATCTTTATTAGGGCTTCCTCAAGGAGAGGATGGCAATCCACCATCGAAAACAGAATTGCAATCATGGCTTGCTCAAAAAGAAGCATCTATGTTGTCTACACAAGCACAAATTGAAAAAATCTATCCAGCACCTACGTTTCAAAATGTTGGTAGCGGAACTCAGCCTGTTTCTGGTGCTAATCCATTGCTTACAGGAGTTGCTGCTGGAACACCACAAGGTGAATTTATTGCGAATAACCTACCAGTAGGTACAGAAGGTATTGCAGAACCAAATAATGCATTTGGTTTACCAGTAGGAACTTATTACAAAATTGATGCAAATGGTAAGCCTGTTATTATTACTAAATTGTCACAATCTTATGAAGATAAAAGAAATATTGTTGCTGAAGATTTTAAAAATGTTCAACAACAAGCAGGTGGCGCAGAAAGCAGAATTGGTATTTATCAAGATCTTAAACAACTTGCGCCTAGAGCTTCAACAGGTGCTGGTGCAGATAGAAAAGCATTTGCAATTAAAGTTGCATCTGCGCTTAATTTAAAAGTTGATCCTCAAACAATGGATGAAGCAGCATATACAGATTTATTTACCAAAGAATCAAATATGCTTTCAAATACTCCTGGAATGACTGATGCGGCTAGAGTGTTATCTCAAATGTCAAATCCAAATAATAAAATGGCAGAAAAAGCAATTCAAAAAGCAGCAGATTTAATGATTGCTAGAGAAAAAATGTCATTGCTTGAACAAGGCATTAAATCAAAATTACAAAATAACCCAGATGTTTATTTAGATGTAAAAGAAAAACTTGATAGGATTAAAGATCCTCGTGCAATTGCTTTTATGTCTATGCCAGCAGATGAAGCAAAAAATATTTGGGCTGGATTAGCAGTTGATTCTAATGGCAGAGCAGCACCAAAAGGGCCAGATGGGTTTACTTCAGAACAAAGAGAATTTAAACGTAAAGTTGATTCATTAAGAGTTTTAGATAATCAATATAAATTGGGATTAACTAAATGAGTGATAGCGATTTTGATTGGGGATCAATAGATCCAAGCATTACTAAAACATCTCAAGGGATGCAAGTTACTGCACCTATAGTTTCTGTTCCATCTACTAATGAATTTAAAAATACAGATCCTGCTTTGTCATCTGCTTTTCAACAAGCTGATGATGCTTGGTTTGCAAAAACTGGACAACATATTCCAGTTACTAGTGCTGCCAGAACAAGAGAAAAACAAAAAGAAATTTACGATAAAGCTAAAAAAGGTGAAAAAGGCATTTATATGCCAATTAATCCTGATGAACATCCTGATCAAGAAATGTTTCATACAGATGCTTTAGACATTCCAGAAAACATCCCAGAATCATTTTTAAATCAATTTGGTATTCATAGACCATTAGGCAAAGCTGATCCTGTTCATGCAAAATTAATGCCTTCAGCTCAACAAAATGAAACCCCTACATCTGATTTTAATTGGTCTAATGTAATAAGTGACAATACACAACCATCACCATCACCATCTGCATCACTTATTGGTAAAAATATTGTTCCTAAAGGTGGACTTGAATCTTTTGTTTCTGGCACTAAAACTGGTGCTATGCAAAGTTTAATTGGTGTTCCTCAACTTGTTTCGCAAATACCTGCTCAATTTGGTTATAACGCACCTAGAAATTGGTTAAATCAAAAATCAACAGAATTAACTCAAGAAAATGAACCATATCGTTTAGAACATCCTGGCTACAATGTAGCAGGAGAAATAGTAGGCGCAACACCATCTGCGTTAGTTCCTGTAGGTGAAATTAAAGCTGGCTCATCAATTTTAGGATTAATGGGACAAGGTGCTAAAGGCGGTGGAATGGCAGGAGCTATGCAAGGAACTCCTGACGTTGAAAATCCTTTAGATTATTGGCTTAAAAAAGTAGAACAAGTTGGTGGCGGTGCTATTGGTGGTTCAATAACTGCGCCAATTGCTTATGGTGCATCTAAAGTATTAGGTTATGGTGCTAACAAAGCAGGTGAAGCATGGGATTGGATGCGCAGCAAAACAAATCCAGCGGCATCTACAGGCGCAGTAACAGGTGCAACATCAGATTTGGCAAAACAAGCAGTAGAAGCATCTGATAAAGCAGGTTTGTCTAATGAAACAAAACAAGTTATTGCTGAAGCACCGCCAAATATACAAGAAAAAATTGTAAAAGACGTTAATGCTGGAAAAGTATTAAATGAAACTGCTGTTGGACTTCACGCTAAAGACCAGTCTTTACCTGCACCATTAAGACTTACAGATGCTCAAGCTACAAGAGATGCAGGTTTAGTTTCTGAAGAAAGAGAAAATAGAGGAGATAATGGATTTAATGTTCATGAAGCAAAACAAAATGAATTGGCAAACGAAAATTTTAACCATTTTATTAATGAAACATCTCCTTTAATTACAGATTCTGGTCATTTTTCAACGGCAGAAGAGCAAATTAAAAGCGTTGCAAAAAAAGCTGAATCATTAAAATCAGCAATCAGTGCTGCATATAAAAAAATTGCAGATTTAAATGGCGGCAATTTGCCAGTTGATGGAACTGTATTAGGTAAAAATGCGCTTGACAGATTAAGTGCTGAAAATGATTTAATTTATTTAACAGACCACGAAGGAAAACCTGAGGGTACTGGTGGAAAAGTATTAAAACAAATACAAGATTATGCAAGCGGAAAAGTTCCAATGAATTTTTCAAAATTTGAAAAGCTCAGAAGTGACATTGCAACAATTCAACGTTCACCATCTGTAGATGGAACAGTTAAACACGCTTTAGGTTTAATTAGAGATGAAATGGAGAACTTGCCAATACCAGAAGGTGCAACTGCTGAATTAAAAACAGCAGCTGATGAAGCACGTTCTTTAGCAAGACACGAAAAACAAATGCAAGATAAAAATAGTCCTTTGTATAATGAAACTTATGCAGATTTTAAAAATGGAAAATTAAGCCCTGATAATTTTAATTCTTCATATATTATTAAAGCAAAAAATAAAGAGTTAGCTAATTATATTGATTTAATTAAAGATGATCCTGTTGCAATGCAAAATATGCAAGCTGGCGTATTAAATCATTTAAGAAATGAATCAACAAAAGCAAAAGGTTTTAGCGCAACTACTTATAATAAAATTATTAAAAATTTAGAAGATAATAAAAAATTAGATTTAATATTTCAGCCTTCAATTACAAAAAATATGTCACAAGCTGAAATTGATGCTGCTAATCAACAATCTGCAAATTTTATTAAAAAATTAAAAGATTTTGGTGAAGTTTCTGATGCTGCATTTAATTTGCCTGTTGGTCATCATGTAAGTATGTCAGGAACTGGCGCTTCATTAAGAAAATTCTTTACCCAACAACAGCAAGAAAATAAACAAGGAAATGAAAATGCAGGTAATTTAGTTGCTGGTGCTATTGATATAGCAACGGGACTTCCTGTGGCATCAACTGTAAATAAATTGTCTAAAAATGCAGAAGCAACAGCAGCATCAATGGCTGAAAAAGAACGCAATAGACTTAAGTATGAATTTGGTGCTGGCATGAGTAGCGATACAATGCGTAAACAATTATTAACAAAAACACTTCCTAAAGCAGCTACAAAAGCAGCAGTATATGGAGTTGGTGCAAATATGCTTCCCGCAACTTCTAATGTTGTTAATTTATTATCAAATATAGGTAAGGAGCAATAATGAGTGTATTACTATCCCCAATAGGTAACGGATCACAATTCTTTACCAACACAGGTGTCCCTTTAGCTGGCGGTCTTTTATACACTTATGTAGCAGGTTCATCTACACCGCTATCTACTTATACTGAAAACACAGGCTCAGTAGCTAACACCAATCCTATTGTATTAGGCACTAATGGTAGAACACCATCGCCTGTTTGGTTGACTGCTGGTTCTAGCTATAAATTTGTATTGTCTGATAGTTCAAATAATGTTTTATTTACTATTGATAATGTTTACGGCATTTTACAAACTGCAGCATCACCTAATCCAATTCCTACAGGCACTATTATTATTTGGTCAGGTGCTATTAACGCTGTACCTACAGGCTACGTTTTATGTAACGGGTCTAATGGTACTCCAGACTTACGAGATAAATTCGTTGTAGGCGCAGGAAATAGCTACGCTGTGGGTGCTACAAGCAATACTACAGGCACAGGTTCTAATTTACCTGCTTACTATGCTTTAGCTTACATTCAAAAAACTTAAGGCTTGTCATGGAAACACAATCTTTACTAAATCTTTTATTTTCATCTGCTGGTTTAATATTTGGTTGGTTTTTAAGAGAGCTTTGGACTGCGGTTAAAGAACTTAAAATTGACTTGGCTAAATTGCGTGAAGAATTGCCTAAAGAATATGTATCAAAACACGATTATCGTGATGATTTACGAGAGTTAAAAGAAATGATTAGCAAGCTATTTGATATATTGGAACATCGTAAATGAGTAAATGGTGGCTATGTTTACTAATTAGCCTTCCATCCTTTGCAGGAACGCTTCCTGACGTATCAATTACGATGGGTGATGTTAGGACATCAAACAAGCAAGATATTTGCTTTACGGCAACGTCTACAGTTCGCAATGTACCCGAATCTGAAAAGAAAGCCGTTTATAAAAAATATAACGTGACTAATGATAGAAGCGTATGTTCTCAAGGTCTAGAAGTTGATCATTTAATCAGCTTGGAACTTGGTGGCAGTAATAACATTAAAAACTTGTGGCCACAATCTTATTGCGGTCAATGGAACGCACATGACAAAGACAAATTAGAAAATGAATTGCATCGTCAAGTCTGTGCTGGAAAAATAACTGTGATTGATGCACAACAATGTATTTCAACTAATTGGATTACTTGCTATCAAAAAATAATGAAATAGGGGGCTGTATGTTTAAAAAACTAGCAAAACTATTAAAAAAGTTATTATCAAAAAGAAGTTATCACAGGGATGCAAAAGGTAGATTTACAAAAAATGATTAAGAATTGGTTACACAACATATTAAGTGAACGTGACAATCAAACCATTTGCGCTTTTAGGGTTATTGCTTTTGTTGGTGGGATTGAAATGTTGTTTAAGTTTGCAACTGTTGGTGACCCACAGTTTAGCGATTTTGCTGAAGGTATTGCTGCGCTTGGTGTTGCGATAGCTGCTAAAAATTGGTCGGAAAAATAATGCTTTTTTTAATGACATATTGGAAGCAATTAGGAATAGTAATCTTATTGTCATTGGCAATACTTGGTGCTTATCTTAGAGGCCATGAAGCTGGTGAAGCTAAAATACAAGCTAGGTGGGATGCTCAAAAGGTCTTAGACTTACAAGCGGTTGCTAAAGCAGAAGCCAAAACTGATACGATTAATCTTAATTCTGAAAAGGTCACTCAAGATGAAAACACCAAACTTAATACAAGCGATATTGCAACTACTGAT
>Ga0316224_1001245_pt1 | contig 29276 bp, 22 predicted proteins | sample TBH18013metaG_FD_206254 | JGI IMG/M metagenome (GOLD analysis project Ga0316224, IMG submission 206254) | Freshwater microbial communities from Trout Bog Lake, Wisconsin, USA - TBH18013 | ecosystem: Environmental > Aquatic > Freshwater > Lake > Hypolimnion/Profundal zone | place: USA: Wisconsin... | reverse complement strand
ATGAATGTGTAGAGATTATGACCGGCGCTGTATTACCGGCATCATCTGATACGGTTATCCGCTATGAGGACCTTGAGTTAAGAGCAGGTTTAGCCACGTTGGTTACCAATCAGATAAAGAGAGGCCAAAACATCCATTACAAAGGCCATGATAAAAAGCAGGGTAACATTGTTGCCCATATGGGTCAAAGTGTGACTCCCGCGCTTATCGGCCTTATAGCTTCGGTTGGCGAAACGGAGTTAAGAGTAAAAAAAATGCCGCGGGTAGTAATTATTTCATCTGGCGATGAACTGGTTGACGTAAGCGAAACACCCACACCGTACCAGATCCGGCGTTCAAATGGCTATACCGTTAAGTCTGTGTTAATACAGCATGGCTTAACCGCGAATACTCTGCACATTCCTGATGAACCGGCAACCATTAAAAAGCAGTTGGCCATTTGCCTTGAAAACTATGATGTATTGCTTTTGAGCGGCGGCGTATCCATGGGCAAGTTTGATCATATCCCAAAGGCGCTGAGCGACCTAAAGGTAAATCAACTTTTCCATAAAGTTCAGCAACGGCCCGGTAAACCATTTTGGTTTGGCAGGCATGATGACGGTAAACTGGTATTCGCCTTCCCTGGCAACCCGGTGGCAACGTTTATGTGCCTGCACAGGTATTTTTTACCATGGTTGCAGGCCTCGCTTGGTATAAATGTAAAACCAACTTTATTTGCAGTTTTAAATCACCGTTATAGCTTTCAGCTACCCTTAAAGTGCTTTTTGCAGGTAAAACTTCATTTTAATGAGTACTGCCAGCTTATGGCAACCCCGGTTGAAGGAAACGGATCGGGAGATTTTGCTAACTTAGCGGATACCGATGCATTCATGGAACTACCGCTGGAAAGAAATGAGTTTAAACGGGGGGAAGTTTTCAAAGTATGGCGGTTCTGAACGTCAGATAATAATCGGTGAAATCAAAATAAAATCGGTGCAATCAAACAGTAATCGGTGAAATCAAAATAAAATCGGTGCAATCAAAATAATGATCACACACTTAGATAAACAAGGCAACCCAAGTATGGTTGACGTGACTTCAAAGCAAGTCTCGCATCGCACGGCAACCGCCCGGAGCATAGTTTCGTTGCCTTCGGAGGTTTTAGAGCATTTGGTTGGGGGAGACCTTCAATCAAAAAAAGGTCCTGTTTTTCAGACCGCAATAATTGCAGGCATTATGGGGGCTAAAAAAACCGGCGACCTGATCCCGCTTTGTCACCCATTGGGTTTGGATAATTGCAACATTACGATCAGCATAAATGAGCAACAGGAGATTGTAATAGATTGTACTGCAAGTATCACCGCTAAAACTGGGGTAGAGATGGAGGCATTGGTAGGAGCGTCTGTTGCTGCTTTAACGGTTTACGACATGTGTAAGGCAATGAGCCATGATATTGTGATAAAAGAAACAAAGCTGTTATCAAAAACCGGAGGTAAACGTGATTTCAAAAGGGCATAAAAAACATACTGCCTTGACCAGGCCTTCTTTTGGTAATTTCGGCAGGAATGAATGGGCCATAGTTGGCGGTCAATGCTCCGCTATAAAGGCGCTGGCAGATCAAATTATAAATGCTTTGTCTCCTGCTTATAAATGCGCATACGTTGATACTTCGCACAATGATGATTTAGCTTTGCAGCCCGGCCGTTTGGCAAATGGAGCTGTAATTGATTATACCGACGAAGTAGATTACAAGCAAATAAATTACAAAGCAGAATTTAACCCATTTAAGCTTAGGGAAACATTTGCAGGATCCGATCTTGTGCTTGTAAACGGGAACCATCACCAGGCAAAGGCACAGGTTGTTATTATTTCCGAAAGTAAAAAAGCATCTCTGCAAAAACGTGTGGCACAGTTAAACAATGTGCAAATGATTTTGCTGGCCGACGATGCTAACGAGGTTTTTGATTTTATAAAGGAGGCTGTCCCAAATTGGAAGGATCTGCCGCTTTTTAGGCTTAACGAAACAGAAAGGATCATCGCTTTTTTTGAAAAGCAAATGGAGCAGGCTAAACCGGTACTTAACGGATTGGTGCTGGCCGGCGGGAAAAGTGAACGCATGGGTTTTGATAAAGGCGGCGTAAACTGGCACGGAAAAGAACAGCGTTATCACATGGCCGATATGCTGAAAGCTTTTTGCAAAGAGGTGTTTATCTCCTTTCGGACAGATCAGCAACAGGAAATTGATGGGGATTATGCAAGTCTGCCGGATACTTTTACAGGGTTGGGGCCCTATGGCGCCATATTATCCGCCTTTCGCGAGCAACCCGACAGCGCCTGGTTGGTTGTCGCCTGTGATTTGCCTTTGTTAAGCGATAAAACATTAAAACATTTAACGGAAAACCGGAATAGTTCGTCAATTGCCACAGCGTATCGAAGCAGCTTTGACGATTTCCCGGAACCTTTGATAACCATTTGGGAACCAAAAAGTTATCCCGTATTACTTTCATTCCTGTCGCAGGGCTATTCCTGTCCCCGGAAGATTTTGATAAACAGTGATATAACTTTGCTGGAGGCTCCCAATCCGGATGAGCTGACAAATGTGAACACGCCTGAGGATATCGAAAAAGTCAAACTTTTGATCCATCAAACAACAAACACCTGATGAACCCCGATTTTTTACGATATAGCTGTCAGATCGCTTTGCCGGGTTTTGCCGAACGTGCCCAGCGTCTTTTGCAAAATGCAAGGGTATTGGTTGTGGGGGCCGGTGGGTTGGGCAGTCCGGCAGCTCAGTATTTGGCGGCAGCGGGCGTGGGTACCTTGGGTATTGCCGATTTCGACACGGTTTCCATCGGTAACCTTCATCGTCAGGTATTATTTTCCCCGGCAGATGTGGGTCATAAAAAAGCTGCGGTAGCCTGTGAGCGTTTACAAAAACAGAACCCCGGTATAAAACTGGTGCCGCATGATGTGCGGGTAACTTCGCAAAACGTGATGGATTTGCTGTGGCAGTACGATATTGTGGTGGACGGTACCGATAATTTTGATACCCGTTATTTATTGAATGATGCTGCGGTAATTACAGCCAGACCATTGGTTTACGGCGCGATTTATCAATACGAGGGCCAGGTTGCAGTTTGGAATATTGAGAATGAAAATGGCACAAGGTCGCCAAATTACCGCGACCTTTTCCCAGAAGTGGATGCCACCAAGATCCCCAATTGCGCTGAAGGAGGGGTGATTCCCACATTGGCCGGTATTATTGGCTGTATGCAGGCTAACGAGGTAATTAAATACATTACAAAAACAGGGGAACTGCTTACTGGTAAGGTGCTTATGTTTGATGCGCAAACAATGCAAAGCCGCATTATTAAAATAGGCGATGCCTCCAATACCCATATCACCCGGTTAGTGGAGACGGTTATTACCCCTACAATTTCGGTTGCTGATTTAAAAAAAGCAATGGCTGAAAATTCAGTCGAACTGATAGATGTAAGGTCAGACCAGGAGCATGAAGCGTTTAACATTGGCGGTCGGCTTTTGCCATTAGATATCCTTACCGCAGATCTTGATCAAATAGATAAGAATTCCAAAACAGTGCTTTACTGTGCGTCCGGTAAAAGAAGCGGTGAAGCCGTTAAGGCTATAAAGCAGAAATATCCCGATGCCAATGTGTTTTCTTTGGAAGGCGGATTGAAGGGGTGGATGGAGTTTAGTGAAATTGTCTAAACTAAGATTTATAAGATTTTAAGATTATAGGATGCATTAATCGGTGAAATCGAAAGACAATCGGTGAAATCGAAAGATAATCGGTGAAATCATGCCCCCTACGGATGCGCAGCCACCCAAACTTCGCCATCTTCAAATATTTCTTTTTTCCAGATTGGGACAGTTTCTTTTAGTGTATCAATAATATAACGACATGCCTCGAATGCTGCTGCACGGTGAGCGGCGGACACGGCTATAATTACCGGGACTTCGCCAACCTGCAATACGCCCGTGCGGTGATGGACGAGTGCTTTTTGTACCGGCCATTTTTCAAATGCCTGTTTTACAATTTTCTCCATTTCGGCCAGGGCCATAGGTTCATAAGCTTCAAACTCCAGGCGTAAAACAGCTTTGCCTTTGGTGGCATTGCGGACGGTACCTATAAACACATCGATCCCGCCGGATTCCGGGGACCGTATCCAATCAATGCATGATTGTATATTTAATGGGTTGGGCGATATTTGGATTTGGGTGGACAAATGAAAATGTTTTATTTTGTTTTTAATTGAGGACTAAATTATGTATTTATTTTTTGACACCGAAACAACAGGAACGCCGCGAAACTATAAAGCGCCGGTTACTGATTTGAACAATTGGCCAAGATTAGTTCAAATAGCATGGATTTTACAGGACAAAGATGGTAATACTTTAGCAAAAGAGAGTTTTATTATAAAACCAAACGGCTTTACAATACCTTCTGATGTGGTCAAAATTCATGGTATAACCACGGATATTGCACAAAAAAAGGGCGTTGATCTGTTGCCCGTTTTGAATAGTTTTAGCACTTTCGTCGATTCATCGGAATATTTAATAGCCCACAATGTAAGCTTTGACAAAAACATCGTTGGCGCTGAATTTCTTCGGGCTAAAATGAAAAATCCGGTGCCGGCTAAGAAATCAATATGCACAATGATGGGATCGGTGAACTATTGCCGTATAAATGGACCTTATGGCTTTAAGTATCCTAAGCTAACTGAATTACATCAAAAATTATTCAATAGCAGGTTTGATGGAGCGCACGATGCATTGGCAGATATAACAGCGACCTCAAAATGCTTCTGGGAAATGAGAAAAAGAGGTTTGATTTAATACTTTGTACCCATAGTCTGTGTCCCAACAGACTACTGCCTGTTTTACTTGCGGAGCGTTTGTGAGGACTGGGCACAAAGGAAAGGTATTTTTTAATCTTTTTTCTTCCTCACCCCCCGCTCACTGGCGGAATAATAGCGATCTCATCCCGCTCATGGATGGTATCACCCGGCAGGGCGTATTCATTATTTACGGCTACCATGTACGATGCCAGTTGCTGCAGGCGGGGGTATTGCTGCTCCAGCACATATTGCAAATTGTATACCGTTGCATCGTTGGCCAGCTCCAGGTTAACGGATGATGCACCAAAAATATCCTTTGAAATACCAAATGCCAGCACTTTTATCTTCATACCTCAAAATTAGGGCAAAATTCTTATAAACGGCTGCGAAATTCAAATGAATTAGTAATTCCCTGCTATGTTACTATAATAAAACCATTGGGTTATTAAATAGTTAAGAATGGTGAAATCCAGTATTTCGACGGAATTAAACCGTTTTCTTTGCGAAAAATCATCACTATGATCAAAAGTTTCTTCCTGTTGTCGGTATTTAGTTTTATTACGTTTTGTATTTCCGCGCAAAATAACCCCCATCCTCAAAATGGCACCTCAGTAATAAATATGGTGTTTACATCTGATGCTCATTACGGAATAACGAGGAAAAAATTCAAAGGAGACACCAATGTCGCCGCTCATATTGTTAATGCTGCGATGATCAATCAGATCAATACTGTGCCAAATCTTACATTGCCTGCCGATAGCGGTGTCAATGCGGGTAAGATGGTTGGCGCGGTGGATTACCTTATTCAAACCGGAGATATTGCCAACAGGATGGAAATTCCTATCCAAAGCGCCGCCATTTCATGGGGGCAGTTTGAAACTGATTACATAAAAAGTGTCAATCTTAAAGGCCACGATGGCAAAGCCGCCCATTTGTTAGTGGCGCCAGGCAATCACGATATTTCAAACGCTGTTGGGTTTTACAAGCCTATGGCCCCTGTAACAGACCCTACATCAATGGTGCAGATCTATAACCTGATGCTTAAGCCCGCAAAACCTATGACGAATGAGGCTTATAATTATAACACAGATAAAATTAATTACTCCCTAAATGTAAAGGGTGTACACTTAATGTTTATCACCCTCTGGCCCGACTCTGCGGAAAGGATCTGGATGCAAAAGGACCTGGATACTGTCGCCGGCAATACTCCGGTAATTATTTTCACCCATGATCAGCCAACCTGCGAGGCCAAACATTTTATGAATCCCGCATCGCCTCACGATATCAATGCAAAGAGCAAATTTGAGAACCTTGTTTCAGAGTACTATAAAGAAGGGTATGCAGCAAAGGGGGACGAGGCGACAACCGATATTGAACAGCGTGGCTGGGTAAAGTTTCTTAAGGCCCATGCGAATATCAAAGCATATTTTCATGGCAACAGCAACTGGAACGAGTTTTATGTTTATCATGGTCCTGATAACGATGTGAACTTAAACATTTTCAGGGTTGATTCGCCAATGAAAGGTAAGTACTCGTCGAAAGATGAAACATTGCTGTCGTTTCAGTTGATCACGCTCGATCCGGAAACTCAAATGCTGACCGCACGTGAATGTCTTTGGGATACCGAACCGTTAAAAGCCATCGGGAAAATAGTTTTCGGTAAAACCAGAACGGTTTCCCTAAAGGTTAATTGATTTTTACCTTGCTGACCTCATAACCGGAACTTTTCCATTTTTGTTGCATAGCAAAGTAATGGCATAAATTTGTTTTAAAAAAGCGTTCTTAATTAAAATTCAGGAATGCTTTTTTTGTTACTGAAAGTCTTGAATAAGTAACCCTGCCCGAATGGGTAAAACCGTACCCTTATTGTTCTTTAAACACTATTGCCTTTTGGTAGCCGATTCGTCTCTCATTTTAAATTTAATGTTAATAAATACCAATCATGGTATTAACTATTTGTTGTTTTTCGGGGCTAATGTTACCTCAAGAATACCATTAAATTAAGAAACAGAAACCCGTCGAAAAATTCAGAATTTCCACAGAATTGAGGCGGTTTCTTTGCAGAAAATAACGATTTGATGAGACTAATATTTACTTTTTTAATTTCCTTTTTATTCATTTCTTCATCCTTTGCCTCTACTATCACGGGTTATGTTTTTGATAAAAACGTGAAAGAACAACTTGTTGGGGCTTCGCTTGTTTTGACACCCGGTAATATAAAAACATTCTCAAAACTTAACGGAAAATTCGCTCTGAATGATGTTCAGCCCGGAAAATATAAATTACATGTTGCTTATATAGGGTACGTCAGCATTGATACAACACTGGATGTTAAGGCTGATGAAAATTTAAAATTGAATTTTTATTTGATTGCCAATACTGCAACGCTAAATACCGTTATTATTTCGGCAAATGGAAACAAGGAAACTGACAGATATGCTGCAAAGGCCGAGCAAAGAGCGGACAATATAGTTAATATCGTTTCTGCAAATTCAATTGCTATATCGCCTGATATCACATTGGCAAATGTTATGGCCCGTGTTTCAGGTGTTTCTGTGCAACGTGGTAATACCGGCGACGGTCAGTACGTAATCATCAGGGGTATGGACCCGAGATATAGTACTACCCTGATCAATGGAGTGAAAATACCGAGCCCCGACAATGCACAACGTTATGTCCCTCTTGATATATTTCCAGCCGATTTGGTTGAACGGATTGAGGTATATAAATCCTTAACTCCCGATATGGAGGGCGATGCTTCCGGCGGGGTGGTTAATATGGTGATGAAAACAGCGCCTGAAGGATTAAGGTTAGAAGGTAACGCCGGTGCTGGTTACAGTCAGTTATTTTCCATGCGGCCATTTGAAAGCTATAGTACAGCAACTGTTAATGCAAAATCACCTGCAGAAATTACAGGCCCGGGGGTACCAGCCACGGTATCTGACTTTCCGTATCAAAACCTGATTACTTCGCCTATCAAAACTCCGATAAACAGCAACTTTAGTTTAACGGTTGGCGACAGGTTTCTGAATAATAAATTAGGTGTGATTGTTTCTGCAACCTACCAAAACACCTATGCCGGGAATAATACAGCGCGCCTTGTTGAAAACGCAACTTTAACCCCGGCACCGGGACCCAATGCACAGATGTTGCAGGTTTTTCCTGATTATCTTAGCCGTCAGTATTCGTCGCTTACCAACAGGTTAGGTGTTATTTCAACTATTGATTATAAGTTTAATGCGGATAACACGATAAGCTTATTTGGTACTTATTTGCAATTAAATGAAAACCGGGAAAGATACACGGATGATTTGCTTTTGGGAGACTATTCCTATAAAGGTTATATAGGTGGCTTCCAGGAAAACTATGACACCCAAACCAGAACCGACCGTCAAAGTATCTATAGTACTATTTTACATGGCAACAATAAAATAGTAAAATCTTTTACTACCGATTGGTCCTTAGCTTATTCAGAGGCAAAACAGGAAATACCTGATATGGCTAACTACTCCACGTTACAGTCAATAAATCCTAATACATCGGGTACTGCAACTTCGGTAACCTATGGCCCATTGCAGGTACAACCCGAAAGCAGGCAGTGGGAACATAATACAGATAAAGACCTTTCCGCTTACCTGAATTTTCACGTTAATACTACAATAGACGGTAATAAAACTATTTTCAGCTTTGGTGGTATGGACAGGCATAAAACAAGGGATAATTTTGACAATATATATAGTTTAAATCCAATTCCAGATGCTGGTTCGTCGCCACCAACCCAGTTATATGTTTCAATTCCTGCAAGCCAATTTCAATTTGGTGGCACCCAATCTAACCCGCTTGGGAACGCTGCAAGCAATGGAGGTGTTTATACGTTTACCGAAAATGTATGGGGCCTTTATGGCGATGCGAAATATTATGTTGGAGATCGTTTTGATGTATTATTTGGCCTAAGGGTTGAGAATACCAGTCAGTTCTATGATTCTTCATTACCGGCGACTATTGCCGGTAAATCTGCTTCTTTTAACTATATGGATTTTCTGCCAAGTATAAATGCAAAATATGCCTTGTCGGATAAAGCTAACTTCAGGGCGTCATATTTCAAATCTATTTTGCGTCCGGCTTTTTCAGATATGGTACCTTATCGCGACAATACCGGGTTTGGAGGGGATAACTTCCCTACTCAGGGCAACCCAAATGTGCAGCACTCGCAAATTGACAATTATGATTTCAGGTACGAAATCTTTCCAAAAGGGTTGGACCAGTATATGATCGGAGCGTTTTATAAAACAATTGTTAACCCTATTGAGTATAGCGTTGTTACAACTGGGTTCGCTGCGGGTTATACACTCAGTCCTTCTAATTTTGGTACGGCCCATAATTATGGTTTCGAAGCCGTTTTCAGGAAATTTTTTGGCAGCATAGGTGTGGCCGGTAACTATACTTATACGCATTCCCTGATAAATTCAAGTAAAATATTCCAGTACCGCGACCCTTCTGACAACAGTTATCACAGTATTACAGTGAATCAGCCGAGGCCGCTACAGGGACAGGCCGCTAATGTTGCTAATGTATCACTACTCTATAAAAACACAAAAAATGGCATAGATGCCCAATTGGCTATGGTTTATACCGGCGAGAGGATCGATTTGCTGTCATATTATAAAAACCTTGATAATTGGGAAAGGCCAACCACTAACCTCGATTTTTCTGCACAGAAAGAATTCAGCAAACATTATATCATATACATAAAGGTAAACAACTTGTTGAACACGCCTTATGAGCTGATTGTAAAACAACCCAACCAGGCCTATAGCGGCGCCAGCAAATTACCATTTCAGGAAAGCCCGAACTATGCAACAATAGAAAATGATAGGTATTACGCCCGCTATCTGATTGGTTTTCGTTTTAAATTTTAATAAATAAGCTAACCCAATAAATACATTTAATCAATTAATCATGAAAAATTCAAGAATCATTTTATTTTTTCTCGCCGCCTTTGCTTTGGCATCATGCAGCAAGAAAGACAAAGCCGTTATTTCGGTCCCCCTGTTACAGGTGGGAAAAGCAATCAGCAATACAAGTACCTTAACAGCTGGTACTTACAAAGGTACGATGCTTGCTAATCAAACTTATACCGTTTCCGGTGATATCACCATTAACGCAGGTGACACGCTTTTAATTCAAAAAGGTGTTAAAATCAACATGACCAACGGCGCTAATTTTATTGTGAACGGAACAATGGTTAGCCTTGGTACAAAGGACGCTCCGATAACTATTACTGACCCATCAAAAACTAAAACTACCGGCGCATCAAACGTTGCTACTGATCCGGCCTATGTTGGCGGATGGGGTGGTATTTATTGTAATAAGAGTTGTCCGTTATTAGTGCTTAAATGGACGCACCTTGATTTTGGTGGTAATGGCTTAGCTGCACCGCCATTCACAGGCCCTTCAACCGGCGATCAGTACATCGTTTACTGGCAAAATCCAACTGGTGTATTCATTATGGAAGATTCATGGATCTATGGCGGACCAGATGATGCAGTTCGTTTCTATGGTGGCTACGTAAACATCATGAGAAATACATTGGAAAAATGCGGTGGTACTGGCGGCGACGGCTTTAATGCAAAAGGCGGTACACAAGGCAATATGGCATATAACCTAATTATTGGCGGTGCTACTAATGGTACAAAATCTGCCAATGACCCCGGTACGCAAGCAGCACAAACCCAAATTGCCATGTACAATAACACTTATGTAAATGGTGGTTTCAGGAATACAGGCACTTACGGTGCAAGAAGCGGTTCGATTGAAGTTGAAAATAACTCAAGAGCTTTAGCTTTTAATAACCTGATTGTTGATTGTAATTTTGGTGTACGTATTGCTGGTGGCAACAATGTTACTGCTAAAGTTTATTTAGCCGATACCTTAAGCCACAGCACTGGCCCGATCAATAAGACTGCTTACGGTTACAATTTTTATTATGTTGATAATGTTGCGCAGGCTAATCAGATTGTTCCAACCAATATAGCCCAGGCTGTTGTAACTCATCCGCAAGCTACTGATATTCCAAATATGGCGGCTTTCTTAGGTGCTACTTATACTTTTGGATTTCAATATGATGGCACAACCTTAGTTGGTAAAAACAATCCAATGTTTGTTAATTATCCGCTTCCTGCTGCTGCTGGCTTTTGGGTTACCCAGGCATCTGTAGATGGTTTTGATTTTCATTTACAGGCAGGCTCACCTGCTGTAGGTAAAGGAACAACTACTGCATTTTCACCTATAACAGCGGGTATCCCGGTTAACGCCAACTTTGGCGCAACTGTTATTACTGGTCCCGGAAAAGATATTGGTTGCTACCAGCAAGATGGTAGTGGTAACCATCACTAATTTTTCACCCTAATTCTTACGCTGCAACCTGCTATTCATTTATGAATGGCAGGTTGTTTTTTTAAGAGCTTTTGCCTGTAAAACTATTACGACAAGGTTATATATTAATCAAACAGATGAAGTCATATACGCTATTATTTTTCTTACTATCATGTTTACTATTTTTAGGCTCCTGCTCAAAAACGCCTAAAAACTCGCCGCCGAAAACGGCTGTTACCGTTATACCCGGACCCTTGCCTAACACGGTAGATAAAACCGATACCATCAAAGTGATGGCTTATAACGTTTTGAAATACGGGAACGGTTGCCAGGGGACTACCGCCGTTTTAAATGGCTATTTGCAAACAATTATTCAATATGCCCAGCCGGATGTTTTGAGTTTTGAAAAAATTGCCGCATTTATACCTTCATCTACAGGGGCTGCTAACCTTGCTGACGACATTACCAACAATGCTTTAAATGTAGTTTTCCCCGGTAAGTATGCTTACGCCACACCAACCAATCAGAGTAATGGGGGTGATATGTCTGTTTTGTTTTATAATAAGCAAAAATTGACTTTTTTGAAAACAGAAACTTTGGAAGCAAACATTACGGATTTCAATCTCTACAAATTATATTACAACGATCCCAATTTGACTGTTACCCATGATACTACTTTTCTTTATGTGATTGCCAATCATACCCAGTCGGGTTCGTCAAGTACCAGTCGTGATATACAGGAAGCACTGGAAATGAAAAATTTAAGGGCTAAATTTGCTTATTTACCCAATCTAATCAGCATGGGCGATTTTAATTTTCACAACAGCGCCGAACCTGGTTATCAGTCGATAATCAGCGCCGTGGATACAACAACACAAATGAGTGATCCTCCGTTCTACCCTGATAAAGCGCTTCAATATCCAGCTCAATGGACAAATAATCCTGCATCGTTTGAAGGTTATCTTACCACGACCACGAGGGCATTGGCAACTGTTCCTAATTCCTGCGGGACAGGCGACGGGGCAAAATCATGGTACGATCATATTTTTATTTCGCCATGGTTGGTTAAGGGCTCAAACTACATCCAGTATGTCCTAAACTCGTATAAAACAATTGGTAACGATGGACAACGTTTAAGTGTTGATATAAACAGCCCGACGCCGGTTGTTAATACATCGGCTCCCACGGCTGTGCTCAATGCCCTGTTTCAGTTCTCGGATAAATACCCGGTGAGCATTAAATTGCTTGTAAAAGCTAACCGGAATGCTTACAGTATTTCCGATCCTAAGGAGCGAAATTAATAACCAAAATATTTTCAGCTTGTTGTTATGATAATTTAAAGTGGGTGATTTTAAAAGCAAAGAGAGGGCTTAAAACCCTCTGTTTGTTTCTAAATTAAAAACTTGCACGCTGCTTATACTTCTCTAACTCATTTCCCGTTGAAACTATACAATTTTTTTGAGGCAGAAATAATAAAATCGAGCGAAAATCGCCCGGCACCCTCGATCAACAGGAAAAGACATCCCATAATTTGGGCATAATCAGATCTTGATTCATGCTCTACAGCCCAGATTCCTATTTTTGGTGCAACTGCAGGTAAAGGTAAGGGCGAATTACCCAGATACAAACTGATCTTGGTTGATAATACAGCCACTATCATTTGAATAATAAAATAAAAAGAAACGAACCTTGTAAACAAACCGGCCAGTAACAGCAGGCCACCAATTATTTCGCCCGTTGCGATAATATGTGCTGTTATTTCGGGGTAGGGGAAACCTAATTTTGTAAACCTGCCAACCCCTTGGTTCGCATAAACAAATTTTAATATTCCTTCGAAGAAGAAGACCGCACCCGCCATTAAGCGAATAATTGTAATGGAAGATGTGCCTGTAACCGGCGGATACTGAAACCATTTAATTAACTTTTTCATTTTTTCTTTTTTTTTGATTGAAAATTTATTTACTCAACAAATGTGTTTTTAATTGAATCGTATTAAAAACTATTTACATCAACCCCGGTAAATACTTGATAAAGTATGTTTTGTCACGCATTTAATATGGTTAGTGTAATAAAAACGAAAAGCAGAAAACTCATTGATATATTTGTTTATGAATGAAAAAATGAACTACAAACCCATTTATCATATTTTATTCTGGTTGGGGATTTACCTGCTGTGGGTTTTTGTTTTTCGCAATTACTCTTTTTCACTGACTAAAACAGCTTCGATACAATTTTGCTACCTGGTATTTATTACGGCAGATTATTATGCCACTATTTACTTTATCGTCCCCCGGTATTTAAAGAAAAAGAAGTACGTATATTTTATTTTACTGACTGTAATATTGATTGCTTTTTCGGCGTTGCTACGCGCATTGGTTGCAGTACAAATGAATATTTATATTTTCAACACGAGGCAATTGCCGGCATTTGGTTCATTATATCTTAACTCACTGGTAAATATTTTTATATGGGTTGAGTTGTTTTTTGCCGGTAAGATGATTACCGAAAGAATATATAACCAGCAGCAATTGGCGCTTTTAGACAAGGAGCGCGTGAAACACGAACTGGACTTTTTAAAGGCCCAAATTAACCCGCACGCACTTTTTAATTCACTTAACGCTATATACGGACAAATTGACAAGCAAAATCAAACTGCGAGGAATATTTTGTTAAAATTTTCGGATCTGCTGCGTTATCAGTTGTATGATTGCAGCGAAGATCAGATCAGCCTTAAAAAGGAAATTGAGTATATCAGGAATTATGTTTCCTTTCAGCAGATCCGCAAAGAAGAAAACCTTAAAGTGGCGCTGGAAATAGACGCGGGGTCAGGTCAATATAGTATTGCGCCATTGTTGCTCGTGATTTTGATTGAGAATGCATTTAAATTTGTAAGCAGTTTTTCCGACAGGGAAAATAGAATATGTATCAATTTGAATGTTAAAGAGGACCTGTTTACTTTCAGAGTGCAAAATACAACAGAACCCAGGGAAGTTTCATCAACTATACCCGGCCAGGGTGGTATAGGCATAGCTAATCTTAAACGCAGGCTCGAACTGCTATACCCGGCTAAGTATGAGATCACATTTAAACAGGAGCTCTGCAGCTATGAGGCACTCCTGAAATTACAGCTTGTATGAAACTAAAATGTATAATTATTGACGATGAGCCGATAGCCCGTAAATTGTTAGAAGAATTTATTGAGGATGTTGAGTTTTTAGAACTTGTGGGGCAGGCTGAAAACCCGGCGAAAGCAATTTCCTTACTATGTAACAATGTTGTCGACCTGATATTTCTTGATATTAATATGCCGGTAATAAACGGGGTGAATTTTTTAAAGAATTCGAAGAATTCCGCCAGTATCATCATGACTACCGCCTATCCCGAACATGCTGTTGAGGCTTTTGCCTTGGATGTACTGGATTACCTCGTAAAGCCTATCCCATTCGAGCGCTTTTTAAAGGCTTGTAACAAAGCGAGGGTGGCTTTCGAAACCAAAAAGCAAATGACCCAATCAGGCCAAAAAAATGACGACCATTTTTTTATTAAATGCGATTTCCAGATAGAAAAGGTATTGTACGCCGACCTGCTTTATGCTGAATCAATGCTGAACTATGTGCTGTTGTATACCACCGTGCGAAAAATGATTGTGTACATAACACTGAAAAGCCTGGAAGAACAATTGCCTTCCAATCAATTTATAAAGGTCCATAAATCATTTATTGTTAACCGCGATAAAATAAAAAGTATCGAAGGCAATATGATAAACATCGGTACAGAGAAAATAACCATTAGTCAAAATCTGCGGGAGAAAGTACTTAATGAGATTTTAAAAGATAGGTTGATCAAAAGGTGATCGGTTTTTAATCATCTTTTTAGAAGTGCATTAACTGTTAAACTGTTTGAGGTGGTGATCAATGTGTTTATAAGCTAAAATTCCAATTTCTTCTTTTGTCATTTTTCCGAAAAATGGGTGTATGAAACTCGCGGTTAGAGAATCAGCATTTCCCTCAATAAGAGCAATCCATTTTGTTCTTTCGGATGCAATATCGCCATTATTTTCTATTACTCTAAGTTCAGCAGCTGTTGGCGTACTCCGTTTCAATGGTTTTTCATCTTTTATTAAACCTTTCAAGACTACTTTACCAACCAGTCTGCCAATGAATGTCTGTTTACACTTTATCTCACCGAAGATCATTTCCTCCCATAATCGGCAATGTTTTATCATTTGATAAACATTCATTTTACCCCATTGAGCGGTGCTGTTTTCGTTAAGTGTTTTGATCTTGGTAATCAATTCGTCCCTGTTTTTCTTGTCTAATGTTGATTTAATGTTTTGCATAATATATTGTATATAAGGTGTATGATATGGTTGTGTTCAGGTAATATTTTAAATATGCTAAGTAAGGAAAAAAAATAGCGTGTCAATAAACAGTTTTGCCTGAACTAATCGTCTGTACAAATATATTTTAAGATATGATTCGTTTATCATCGTTCATGCCATAATAATGCTGTTGACTTGCACAAGCGTAACAAATGTGTGACGGAATAATTGAAGTTTCAAGCAGGAGCTGATTGTTTATAAAAAGCTTCTTTTATTTGCCGGTATTATTTGAGAAGGTCTTAATCAGCGATCAGACAGACCCACCGCCGATAAAAACATCCATAAATTAAAATAAGCTTGAAGGAAGGGCTCTGCTATGCAAAAGGGGAGCACCTCCCTGGTTTAAGAGTGGTAAAAAAGCCCTGGGGAAACTCTAAATTCTTTTGAATAAAGAAAGCGGCTTTAATGATAAAATAATTTTACATTTACAGGGTGACCGCTAATTATGACGTTAAACCTACCCCTGTCTGCTTCCCTGCTTTTTGATTTCACAACAAGGCTTGCTTTTGGGTGGTCGCGTGTTTATCCCTGCGTCGGAAGTTTTTCTCCGGCAAAAGGAATTTCGTCGCTAATATTCGCGGGCAACACCCTTGCCGGCCGGGGTAATAGTTGTGATCCGGTTACAATCACAGCACGCTTAAATTCGGTAAATGCCGGGGAAAAAGCTTCGGTGAGTAGCAAAAAGCCTTTATTTAAACAACTGAAATTTGTTTACGATCTATATTATTTATTATGCTCAATCACCTATAACCTCAAATTATTATGAAACTAAGTTTACCCGCCACCCCTTCAAACAAAAAAACCTCCAAAAAGCTGTTTTTATTTTTTGTGATGATTTCATTCGCCGTAAGGGTATTTGCCCAGGGCCCTGCCATCACGTCGTTTTCACCGGCAAGCGGGGCGATAGGCACTTTGGTTACCATAAATGGAACCAATTTAGCTACCCCAACGGCCTTTAGCATTGGCGGGGTTAGGGCATTGGTGATTAATAATACGGGCACGGTGTTAACGGGCTTTGTAATGCCGGGCGCGGTAACGGGCGCCATATCGCTTACTACAAGCGGGGGCTCGGCATCTGGCAGCAGTAATTTTACAGTTACGCCAACATTATTTCCTGCCGCCCAGCAGGGCAGTATGCTGGTAGGCACCGGCAACATAGGCGCGCCACAAGAGGGTTTTTCAATAGCGGTAAGCGCCGACGGCAATACGGCGATCGTGGGGGGACCTCAAGACTATGATGGAGAGGGTGCCGCCTGGATTTATACACGCAACAGCAGCGGCGCGTGGACGCAGCAAGGCAGTAAACTGGTTGGCACGGGCAATACAGGCCTGGCAGGCCTGGGGTTATCTGTAGCGATAAGCGCGGATGGGAACACGGCCATCGTTGGTGGATGGTCAGATAATAATGATGTGGGAGCCGTTTGGGTATTTACGCGCAGCGGCGGTACCTGGAGCCAGCAGGGCGGCAAGCTTGTTGGCTCCGGCAATATAGGACAGTCACACCAGGGCTGGTCGATTTCTCTTAGCGCCGACGGTAATACGTTCATCGTGGGCGCACCTGAAGACGACCCGCGCCTGAGCATTAACGGTAACACCGGCGCTGCCTGGGTATTTGTGCGCAGTGGTGGTATCTGGAGCCAGCAGGGCAACAAGCTGGTTGGCGCGGGTGCCGTTGGCTCGGCATACCAGGGCGGGGCTGTAGCCCTTAGCGCCGACGGTAATACGGCCATTGTGACCGGGGCGGCAGACAACAATGGCCAGGGCGCCGCTTGGGTATATACCCGCAGCGGGGCTACCTGGAGCCAGCAGGGCAGCAAGCTTGTTAGTCCCGGCAGCAATGGGCTGGGCCAATCGGTATCCCTTAGCGCCGATGGCAATACGGCCCTTATTGACATCCATGTATTTACCCGCAGCGGGGGAATCTGGAGCCAGCAGGGCGATCTGCTATCTGGCACGGGTCACGTTGGCTCGCCAAACCCGGGCGGGAAGGTATCCCTTAGCGCTGACGGCAATACGGTCATTGTGGGTGTATCGGCAGATAACAATAGTGTAGGCGCAGTCTGGGTATTTACGCGCAGTGGCAATACGTGGAGTCAGCAGGGCAGTAAGCTGGTAGCCACGGGCTATACGGGCTTGGCACAGCAGGGTTGGTCGGTATCCCTTAGCGCCAATGGCAATACGGCCCTTATAGGTGGTCCCAATGCCGGTGGTGGACGTGGAGGCGCCTGGGTATATACAATACCATCCACCATTACCTCGTTTTCGCCGGCAAGTGGCCCGGTGGGCACTTTGGTGACCATAAACGGTACAAATTTAGGCACACCAACAACCTTTAGCATTGGCGGCGCTGCCGCATTAATTATTAATAATACGGGCACAGTGTTAACCGGCCTGGTAATGCCGGGAGCGGCAACAGGCCCGGTATCGCTTGTAACAAATGGAGTTACAGCAACGGCCAGCGGCAGTTTTACCGTTACCCCGACACCATATCCTGCCGTGCAGCAGGGCAGCAAGCTGGTTGGCACCGGCGGTGCAGGCTTCCCACAACAGGGTTATTCCCTATCTCTTAGCGCCGATGGCAATACGGCCATAGTAGGAGGTCCCGATGACAACAGCAGCCAGGGCGCCGCCTGGGTATATACGCGCAGCGGCGTCAAGTGGAGCCAGCAGGGCGGTAAGCTGGTAGGCACCGGCAATACGGGTGCGGCCCGGCAGGGCGGGTCAGTGGCAATAAGCGCAGACGGGAATACGGCCATTGTCGGCGGAAATACAGACAACAGCAACCAGGGCGCGGCCTGGGTATATACGCGTAGTGGCGGTAACTGGAGCCAGCAGGGTAATAAACTGGTTGGCACCGGCAATACAGGTGCGGCAGGGCAGGGTCAGTCGGTATCCCTCAGCGGCGATGGAAATACAGCCATAGTTGGTGGAAATACAGACAACGCCAATCATGGTGCGGCCTGGGTATATACGCGCAGTGGCGGTACATGGAGCCAACAGGGTAATAAGCTGGTTGGCTCGGGTAATACGGGTGCGGCCCAGCAGGGCTGGTCAGTAGCCGTAAGCGCCGATGGAAATACGGCTATAGTTGGAGGAGATCAGGACAACAGCGGCCAGGGCGGTGCCTGGGTGTATTGGCGCGGCGGCGGTATCTGGCACCAGCAGAGTATTAAACTGGTTGGCACCGGCAATACAGGTGCGGCAGGGCAGGGTCAATCGGTATCGGTCAGTGCCGATGGGAGTACAGCCATCGTGGGTGGAAATTTAGACAATAGCGGCCAGGGTGCTGCCTGGGTTTATGCGCGTAGCGGGAATACATGGAGCCAGCAGGGCGGCAAGCTGATGGGTGCCGGCAATACGGGTGCGGCCCGGCAGGGTCAATCGGTATCGATCAGTGCCGACGGGAATACAGCTGTCGTGGGTGGAAATTTAGATAACAGCAGCCAGGGCGCCGCCTGGGTATATACGCGTAGCGGAAGTACCTGGAGCCAGCGGGGCAACAAACTGTCGGGCACCGGCAGTACAGGCGCAACAGGGCAGGGGTTCTCGGTATTCCTCAGCGCCAACGGCAATACTGCCATAGTAGGCGGAAATAATGACAATAGCAACCGTGGCGCCGCCTGGGTGTTTGCCGCACCAACGAATGCGCTGCTGAGCACCATAAGACTCACACCTGCTTCAACACTGGTTAATACCGGCACGGTTGGCAGCACAACAACTTATACTACATCGGTTGTTAATGCAACCGCATCGGTAACGGTTACGCCAACAGCACAGGATGCATCCGCGACAATTAAGGTGAACGGCGCCACCGTGACATCGGGAACAGCATCCGGTGCAATTGCTTTAGCGGAAGGAGCAGGTACAACCATAACTACTGTTGTAACCGCTGAGGACGGAATAACAACCAGGACATACGCTATTATAGTAACCCGTGCACCTTCTGCCGATGCGAGCCTCTCAAATCTGGCAATCAGCAGCGGTACCTTAACGCCTGCATTTGCGGCAGGTACTCCCGGTTATTCAGCAAAAGTAACATATGCAACGACTGGTATAAGTGTTACCCCCACCAGCACCGATCCGAACGCAACAATAACAGTGAACGGTACAGCAGTAACTTCCGGAAAAACCTCGGGCAGCATTGCTTTGTCTGTGGGCGCTAATACCATCACCACCGTAGTAACCGCACAGAATGGCACAGTAACCCGTACTTATTCAATAACTGTAGCCAGGCCGTCAAACAATGCTTTACTAAGTTCCATTAGACTGACACCTGCCGCTACGTTAACCAATACAGGTACAAGCGGTACAACAACAACTTACACCGCAACGGTCAGCAACGCTACGACATCGGTAACGGTTACGCCAACAGCGCAGGATACAACCGCGACAATAACAGTGAATGGCATAGCAGTAACATCCGGAAAACCTTCAGGCAGCATCGCTTTGACTGTTGGCGCCAATACCATCACTACCGTACTAACAGCCCAGGATGGCACAGCAACTCATACATACTCGTTAACTATAACCAGGTTATCAAATAATGCCCTGATAAGCATGATTGGGCTGACCCCCGCTACTTTACTAACCAATACCGGTACAACCGGCAGCACAACAACCTATACTACGAGTGCCGCCAGCGCCACTGCATCGGTAACAGTTACACCGACCGCACAGGATCCAACCGCAACCATAAAAGTGAACGGCGTAACGGTACCCTCCGGAATCGCATCGGGCGCAATTGCCATACCGTTCGGGCAAACTACTATCAATACCGTAGTTACCGCTCAGGATGGCACAACCCACACCTATTTAATAATTGTAACCAGGTTATCAGATAATGCTTTAGTCAGCACTATTAAACTGACGCCGGCTTCAGCGCTGACAAATACGGGTACAATCGGCACCACGACAAATTACACCACATCGGTCAGCAATGCTACTACATCGGTAACAGTCACCGCAACAACTGCCGATGCCAATGCAACGATAAAAGTGAACGGTGTTGCGGTAACTTCCGGAACGGCGTCGGGGAGTATTGCGCTGGCTGTTGGCGCTAATACCATCACTACCGTTGTAACCGCGCAGGATGGCGCAACAACACATACTTATACTATAATTGCTACACGGGCAAAATCAAGCAATGCCTCGCTGAGCATGATTAGTCTGACCCCGGCTTCAACACTAACCAACACCGGTACCTCCGCGGGCACGACAACTTACACTACGTCGGTCAGCAATGCAACCACATCGGTAACGGTTACAGCAACCACACAGGATCCAACCGCAACCATAGAAGTGAATGGTGTAGCTGTAGCTTCGGGAACAGCGTCGGGTAGTATAGCCTTGTCTGTCGGATTAAACATTATAAATACAATAGTGACTGCCCAGGATGGCACAACGGCCAGGTATTCGATAGACTTGACCAGGGCAAGCGGTCCGTTGATGAGCCTTTACCTGCCCGTAAGCGATACGAAACCAGCAGAAGACATAACCATCGAAAATGACGGTGTTATGGTACACCAGGGTGTTTCGCCAAACGGCGACGGTATCAACGATTTTCTTATTATTGACGGCATTATTGCTTACCCGGATAATCATTTATCGATCATTGACCGTAGCGGCTCACTCGTATACCAGGCAAAAGGGTACAATAATGTTTCAAAAGTATTTGACGGGCGTTCCAGCATAAATGGCAGGATGCAGCAGCCGGGCACTTATTTTTATTCACTGTATTATAGTGCTGACGGGCAGATCAAGCATAAGACCGGGTTTATCGTGCTGAAATACTGAGGAAAGAGCTAAGAATAAAGGAGGGAATGGCCAGCGATCAAAACAAGAATTTGCTATTTCATTCGATCCGGGCTCGTCTTTCCGGCTCTTCACATTTTGCTTTCTGGCGCTCCGGGAATTGTTCAGCATTTTAAATCTGGCGCCGTGTATTATTTTTTGTTACCATAAATTGGTGACAAAAAATAATACACGGTGCCTATTGCGCCGCTACCGAAAGCGTTCGTTATTTTGCTCAGGTATCAAATCTAAAGGAAGCTATTTTTATATCCAGTCATAATAATGCTGCTGACATGCACAAGCTTAACAAATGTATGGCGGAATAATTAAAGTTTCAAGCATAAGCGGATGGTTTATAATAGGGTTCCATATTTGGCCAGTATTGTTCAGGGGAAGATCCTGACCAGAGATTAGACAAAGTCCGAACAGATAAAATTTAAAATATTAATTTGACGGAAATTTTCTTTAAAATTGATTATGAAATTGTATAACACCATAAACGGGATAATACTGGAGCATAACTTCTCCATGTATCTTATAAACGGGCATTGGGACAGCATTGTTAACAGGGATAATCTGGAAGGCTATTTACTTTCAAAAGTTAAAACGGCCCGGCAGTTGACCCTTGCTGAAGAGGTGAATTACCTGGAAGATGAAAGTATTTTCCCACCGATTGGACATCAGGAGGTATGGGCCGCAGGGGTTACCTATCTTAAAAGCCGTGATGCCCGTATGGAAGAGTCGCACAATTCTGGTGCAGCAAGCTTATACGACAGGGTGTATGACGCAGAACGTCCGGAGTTGTTTTTTAAGGCAACAGCCGCCAGGGTTTCCGGGCATAAACAACAGGTTTTTATCCGCAAAGATTCTGCCTGGAATGTGCCTGAACCTGAACTAACTTTATTTATCAACGAAAACGGAAATATTCAGGGCTATACGATTGGGAATGACATGAGCTCAAGGAGCATTGAAGGGGAAAATGCGCTCTATTTGCCACAGGCTAAAATTTATGAAAAAAGCGCAGGCCTGGGACCCTGCCTTTATGTTACCTCCTTACCAATAAGCGGCGAAACTGCAATAAAGATGATCATCAGGAGGGATAATGTGAAAGTTTATGAAGATGCTACCACCGTTTCCCGCATAAAAAGATCATTTACCGAATTGACCGGGTATCTGTACCGCGAATGCGATTTTTCGCATGGCTGCTACCTGATGACTGGTACCTGCCTGGTGCCTTCGCCTGACTTTACATTGCAGGAGGATGATATCATAGAGATCAGCATTGATGCTATCGGCACATTGATCAACACCATTGCAATTAATCCAAAACACAAATCAGAATAAAAATGAAAACCACAAATTTATTGGTATTAGTTGCATTAATCCTGCTGGTTTCCTGCCGTGATAAAAACTCTCAAAACCAAAACGTCGAAAGCCAGTACCCTAAAGGTACCTTTGGCTACGATCTCGATTTTTTGCGGCGCAGTGATAGTGTAATCGTACTGAACAGCAAAGATGGTAATGGGCAGATAATTATTTCACCAAAATACCAGGCAAAGGTATTTACCTCAACTGCCGATGGTTTAAACGGGAAAAGTTTTGGATGGATAAATTATAAAACATTTTCAGCTACTTCATTAGACCCGCACATGAATGCCTATGGCGGTGAGGACCGTTTATGGCTCGGGCCTGAAGGTGGAAAATTCGCCTTGTTTTTTAAACCATATAAGAAAATGGAGTTTGCCAATTGGCATACACCAACGGCTTTTGATTTTGAAAGCTGGAAACTAACCTTCAGCTCGGATAAAAAAGCATCGCTGACCAAATCAACCAGGGTAATGAATTATCTGGGACTAATATTTAACCTTACCGTTGTCCGTGATATAGAAATGCTTGAACCGGCGGATGTAAAAAAACTATTGGGTATTGATTTTGACAGCAAAATAAAGCCCGTTGCATTTAGCACTACAAATACCATTATTAATACCAGCATTTTCGCCTGGGACAAACATACCGGAGCGCCTTGCCTGTGGAACCTGGATATGTTTTCACCTTCAGCAAAAACAGTAGTTGTTGTGCCGTATAACAACAATGATACTGGTAAAATAGCAACAACCGACTACTTTGGCCAGATTCCTCCTGACAGGGTTAAATACAATAACGGCATTTTATTATTTAAGGCCGACGGTAAATCCCGCGGGAAATTGGGTATGCCGCCTAACCGTGCAAAAACATTGGCTGGTAGTTATGATGCCGAAAATAATGTGCTAACGATTGCCCTTTTTGATATTGACCCGAAAGCAACCTATTTGAACCAGGAGTGGCGTACCGACAAAAACCCATTTGTGGGGGATGCCGTAAATGCCTATAACGACGGTCCGCTGGCAAATGGGACACAAATGGGGCCGTTTTATGAAATAGAAAGCGTATCGCCCGCCGCCTTTTTAAAGCCAAATGAAGGGCTTACGCACAAGCACTGTGTGTTTCATTTTAGTGGTGATAAGGATGAACTTAACCAAATAGCATTAAAAACCTTAGGAATCTCGCTGCAGGACATACAAGCTGCATTTAAATAATTATATTCAGCCCGCCAATTAACTGGATTTGAAAATTTGATGAATAGTGTTGTCTTCATTTTCAAATTAACACATTTTCAAATTTTCAAATTATAAATTATTTTAAACCTGTTTCATGACGAAAGATAAAAACCTGGTTGCTGTTGCACTTGTTACTTCCCTTTTTTTTATATGGGGATTTGCGTTAAACCTTGACCCTATACTTATACCTCACTTAAAGAAAGCATGCCAGTTAACTGATCTTCAATCATCGCTTGTTGACTCAGCATCCTATATTGCATATTTTTTGTTGGCTATTCCTGCGGCCCAATTCATGAAAAGATATGGCTATAAAGGTGGAATTCTTTTAGGATTGGTCTTATTTGCAACAGGTGCTCTCCTGTTTTATCCGGCAGCGGCTGCCAGAACCTATGCCTTCTTTTTGGGTTCTTTATTTATCATATTTTGCGGTGCGGCTTTTTTGGAAACAGCAGCGAATCCGTATATAACTGTTTTAGGCGACCCAGATAAAGCAGCTTTCAGGATCAATCTTTCACAATCGTTTAACGGATTGGCCGCTTCTTTGGCACCACTGTTAGGGGGGATGTTTATCTTATCGGGGAAAAATTTGACGGCTGCACAAACTGCCGCGATGTCACCGACACAGTTAAATACCTACTTAAATAAAGAAGCATCTTCAGTGCAAATACCTTATTTGATAATTGGATTGGTGGTATTGTTTGTGGCGTTACTTATTTCGCGTACCCATTTGCCTGAGATTGTTGAGGGAGACCAGGAAATAGCTGAAGAAGATTCGGGTACTTTGCTACATAGAATGGCGGTTTTATTAAAGGAAAAGACATTGATGTCCGGTGTGATCGCACAGTTTTTTTATGTGGGGGCTCAAGCTTGTGTTTTTAGTTTTTTTATTCGCTTTTCCGAACATTCGGCGGGAATGGAAGAAAAGTCTGCGGCACATTATTTAGCTTTTGCAACATTTGGTTTTTTGCTGGGCCGAATTAGTGGCACCTTCCTGATGCGGGTTTTTAATCCGGTAAAAATTTTGGCATCATATAGCGCAATAAATGTTATTTTAATTGTTATGGCTGTGTTTATGCCATCCCATTTTTCGGTTTTTGCATTAATTGCGGTCGGTTTTTTTATGTCAATTATGTTCCCAACAATATTTTCATTAAGCATCAGGGGGCTTGGCGCTAAAACAAAACTTGGGTCTTCCTTTGTTATTATGGGAATTGTAGGCGGGGCAATATTCCCGGCTATCATGGGACAGGTATCCGATATGACTAATATACAAATTGCCTATCTGGTACCGGCGGTATGTTTTTCTTATATATTCTATTTTGCATACAAAAACTTAAGAGTTAAAAAGTTGGAAATGGTGGCGGCGCATTAAAAAAACTTTCTCATGGGGAGGCGCACGAAGCAGTTGCGAACTTTGCCAAGCGATCATACAGAGTTCGCGATTGCTTCGTTGCTCGCAATTGACAAGGAAGTTAAATACAATTTTAAAAATCAACTAAAATGGATTTACAATTAACAAATAAAGTAATTATAGTAACCGGCGGCGCAAAAGGGATAGGCGAGGGGATCGTAAAAGTATTGGCAAGAGAAGGCGCTATCCCGGTGGTTGTAGGACGAAGTGAAGACGATAACCTTAAGGCCATACACGCCGTGGAAGCTGCCGGTGGGAAAGCATTCCAGGTTGTTGCTGAGCTTACGCATCCGGAAGCCTGTGAACGTGCGGTAAATATGGTAGTTAAAGAATTTGGCCGTATTGATGGCCTGGTAAACAATGCCGGGGTGAATGATGGGGTAGGGTTAGAGAGCGGGAATTATGAGCAGTTTATGGCTTCTCTTCATAAAAACCTTGTTCATTATTACCTGATGGCGCATTTTGCATTGCCTGAATTGAAAAAATCAAAAGGACCGATATTGAATATCACGTCGAAAACAGCCGATACCGGGCAGGGAAATACTTCCGCTTACGCAGCGGCAAACGGGGGGCGCAATGCTTTAACACGGGAGTGGGCGGTTGAGTTGCTTAAATACAGAATCAGGGTTAACGCCATAGTAGTTGCTGAATGCTGGACCCCCTTGTACGAGAACTGGATAAAAACACTGTCTGATCCGGGAGCAAAATTAAAAGAAATTGAAGCTAAAATACCGTTAGGCAACAGAATGACCACCGCTGAAGAGATTGCAAATGCGGCAGTTTTTTTATTGTCAGAAAGATCAAGCCATACTACCGGGCAGTTGATCCATATTGACGGAGGATACGTGCATTTAGATAGGGCATTGGCTAATGCGTGAAGCGGAGTGAACGGTTAATTAGAGGAGTGGATGTTGCCAAGTCCCTTTTTAAAATCATACCTTTAACTTAGTCTAACCCAATCTACAAATTAACAATAATGAGAAAAATAGATTCCCACCAGCATTTTTGGAAATTTGATCCGGTAAGAGATAGCTGGATTGATGAATCCATGTCGGCTATACAGCATGACTTTTTGCCGGTGGATTTGAAACCTATCCTTGATAAATTTGATATTAGTGCCTGTGTAGCTGTGCAGGCAGATCAATCAGAAACTGAAACAGGGTTCCTTTTAAATATTGCTGAGAATAATGATTTTGTAAAAGGCGTTGTAGGCTGGGTTGATTTACGGGCCGAAAATATAAAAGAACGCCTGGCCTTGTACTCCCATCATTCGAAAATAAAGGGTTTTCGGCATGTGTTACAGGGAGAGCCCGACAGGGCGCTGATGCTAAACCCACAGTTTATGGAGGGTATTGATGCTTTGAAAGCTCATGATTATACCTATGACATCCTGATCTATCCTGATCAATTGGGATATACGCAACAATTTGTAAAAGCATTTCCTAGCCAGCGTTTTGTTATCGATCATATTGCCAAGCCTGATATCAAGAATAAAAACATTGACAAGTGGACAAAAGGTATTAAAGCCATAGCGAAATATGGGAATGTTTGGTGTAAGGTATCAGGTATGATAACCGAAGCCGACTGGCAAAATTGGGTGCAGATTGATTTTAAACCTTATTTAGATGTGGTTTTTGGTGCTTTTGGGCCAAAACGCGTAATGTTTGGTTCCGATTGGCCTGTATGTAATGTTGCAGGCGGATATAATCAAATGCTGTCGGTGGTACAACATTATGTTTCAAAACTATCTATTGATGAACAAGCCAGGTTTTGGGGCCTTAATGCGATGGAATTCTACAAGTTGTAAGGGAAAAAACTTAGCGCTGAATTTGATTAGTAATGTACTCAATATAAACAGGGATGAAAAGATCAGTTTTAATTACTTTGACGGTTGTTTTTGTTGCTTTATCGGTTAAGGCACAGGAGAAATTTAATGGTTTGGGCGTAAACCTTGGCAATTTATATCGTTTGTCTGATGCGAAAACGCGTTCCATCAGCCCGGAGAACTTTAACGGTGAAAAAGGAAAAGGCGGTATGGCCACTACCGGCACTGGGTCTGGGCCGGCAAGGGAACTGGGGCAAACCTGGAAAGTAAGCCCCAGCGTGGTTATAAAAAAACATACCACCTATACAGTTGCCGAAATAGATGGTTCAGGCGCTATTCAGCATATCTGGATGACACCGACCGGGAACTGGCGTTATTCTATCCTTCGATTTTATTGGGATGATGAAACCACACCATCCGTTGAAGTACCGGTGGGCGATTTTTTTTGTATGGGCTGGGGAAAGTTTGCGGCGGTGCAGTCACTGGCTGTAGTGGTTAACCCGGGCAGCGGGTTCAATTGTTACTGGGCCATGCCGTTTCGAAAAAAATGCAGGATCACCATGGAAAATATCGACAATGCGGACATGGTTTTGTATTACCAGGTGGATTATACTCTCACTGATGTGCCAAAGGATGCCGGATATTTTCATGCGCAGTTTCGGAGGGTAAACCCACTGCCATTTAAAAAGGATTATGTTTTGGTGGATAGTATAAAAGGTAAAGGACAATATGTGGGTACGTATTTAGCTTATGGTTCCAATAAAAATGGATGGTGGGGTGAAGGGGAAATAAAATTCTTTATGGACGGCGATACACAATTCCCAACCATAAACGGCACAGGCACCGAAGATTATTTTAACGGTGCCTATGATTTCGACAGCATGCATAAAAAGCCCGACGGTACCGAAGTAAATGAATACACCGAGTTTTGCAGCCCATACAGCGGTTTGCCGCAGGTGATCAGAGGTGATGGTCATTACCAGGTTGCCCAGCGTTTCGGGTTGTACCGCTGGCATATTGCCGATCCGATCCGTTTTGAAAAAGATCTTAAAGTAACGATACAGGATTTGGGTTGGCATAATGATGGCCGTTATATGCCGTTGCAGGATGATATTGCATCAGTAGTATTCTGGTACCAGAGCGAACCACATGGCATTTTCCCGGTATTTCCGTCAAAAGACCAGCTGGAGGTGAATTAGGTTGATTTCGGATTTAAGGTTCCCTGGAAATCAGTCGAATAGTGTTAATAAACGGTTTACTGAAATAAGCACTGACAACAAGTGGATTACATAGGCTTATTAACACATCCGAAATCGAAATTCCGAAATCCGATATTATTAAAACCCGCTATTGTTTGCAATAGCGCTTTACCGCATCAGCAGCATCTTTCGACCCTAACTGGAGGGCTTTGTTTAAATCAGTACAACCACTGCTGTCATTCTGGTTTATTTTAGCGAGCCCGCGGTTAAACCAGGCATCCGGGTTGTTTGGGTTTAATTCAATGGCGGTATTAAAATCTTTAAAAGCACCCGCCTGATCTTTCATAAACAGCTTTGACTGGCCGCGTAAAATATAGTTGTTTTCGTCCTTTGGCCCAAGCTTCATCGCTTCCTCAAAATCTGTTCGCATTGTTGCTGTATCAAGGGAATAAGTTTCGGCAAGCCCACGATAGGCATAGGTTTTAGTGTTATTCGGGTTTATTAGCAATACACTGATATAATCATAAACTGCACCCAAATAGTTTTTTTTGATCATTTTTAAATTCGCCCTGAAAAAGTACGCATCGTCATTATTTTGATTGATTTCAATGGCTCGGGTAAAATTCAGACTGGCTGTGGCAGTGTCTTTTTGCATCATTTTTGTGTTGCCAAAGTTTGCGTACGCATCGGATATAATGGGTTTAACCAGGTCTGCTTCTTTAGTTTTGTTCGCGTTTTTTAACTCGTTCATTAATGCCTCAAATTGCACAATAACTTTATTAAACTGGTCTAATGCTCCTTTTGTATCGCCCATGCCACCCATTGCAATGCCTCTTTCAATCAATAACTCCCCATTCTTG
>Ga0316224_1001234_pt1 | contig 29445 bp, 25 predicted proteins | sample TBH18013metaG_FD_206254 | JGI IMG/M metagenome (GOLD analysis project Ga0316224, IMG submission 206254) | Freshwater microbial communities from Trout Bog Lake, Wisconsin, USA - TBH18013 | ecosystem: Environmental > Aquatic > Freshwater > Lake > Hypolimnion/Profundal zone | place: USA: Wisconsin... | reverse complement strand
GAACAAAACAAAACCGTCCGGTTGCCGGTGAAAAAACCGGTAACCGCCACACGGCTTAAACAGCAAGACGCCGAATCATCGGCCATGAAAGGAACAGGAAAACATTATGAGCAAACGCATTGATTACGGACAAATCGCCGCGAAACTGGATTACGCGACGCTGGACAAAAAATTTGAACAACTGGCACAACGCGAGCCGCCGAAAAATCGGAAGACCGCCATTGATTTATTGGAACCGTTGCGCGAGCGGTTGCTGGCCTTGCAACGCAAGGGCTGGAGCAGCAAACAACTGGTGGATGAATTAAAAGCCGCCGGAGTGCCGGTGAGTCCGGCGCGACTGCGCGAATGCTTAAACCACTGGACAACGGGCGGCAAGGGAGGCGCAAAGCGGCGTGGAGCCAAGCGCACCGCCGCGCCCATCACGCCACCAGCGGCGACAAGCCCAACGGAACGGAACAAGGACGGCCAGCCGAAACTTGGATTGGCTTGAGCCGGATGAAAGGATTGCACGCAGCCGCGTCGGAATCTTGACCGCGCATCCGCTGGTGGACGCTCGCAGGCCCGTTACTGGCATGGTGCATTGCTAAACCGGCAAGCCCCATGCCAGCAACGCGCCCGCTTCGCTTCATCATAAATAGACGGTTCGTGATCGCCGACCGTCCCGCCGCACGAAGCGGACGCGAACGATTTTTATTGGGTGTCCGCTCCGAACGTCGTGCCGTTCGTCGTCACCAACCGGCAAGAAAAACTTAATCGCGCCGCTCGTGTGCCAGTGGTTCGTTCGTTCATCTCCGCGTATCATGCCGCCGGTTTTTCTGGCTGGCTGCAAAGACGCTTTTTAGGGTGGCGTTGCTGGTTTGTCGGAACGGCGTCCGAACCTTTGTTGCCGCGCCGCGTGGTCGAACGTCGTCGCCTTGCTCATTAGGCGCTCTGGCTGCCGCGCCGGGCAGCGTGGCGATGCTCCGCGCATCACTCTGCCTGCTTCCTTCATGCAAGATTGTTTGCCGTGAGATTGCGTTTTACGGCGTTTCTTTTTCATTTGAACGCTCATTCAATCGCTCTGTCAAACTTCTACCTGCATAGGTCAGGCAGACGCCTGTTTAGCGAAAGCACCCTCCATTTGAGGCTTCCATTGGTGAGAGTTTGACCGCTGGTTTGCGCGTCGGCTCGATGCCCCCACAAAAATACTTCCCCAGATGCGGACTCATTTCCGCCTTGGGGAAGTCGGCTGGCATCTGCCGAAACTCACTTTGATCAAGCCCTGACCATCGTGCGTTTCTGGATTTGCTACCAACGTGCCCGTGAAGCACCGCCGAAAACGCCAAAGCAAAATTTGTTATGGTTTCATAACAACTCGCCCAGCGGATTTGCGGTAAAACCGGAGAAGCGAAACCGTGAAAAACCGCTGCCAACGCCCGCGCAAAAGTTGTGATGCTTTCATCACAACCTGCCCTGCGAATTTACGGTAAAACCGTGAGCTGAATCTTGTGTGATAAGCGCACTGTGAAGATTAAATCGCATGAGATTCTGATTTGGTTGCCATGAAGAAGCTGAACTTGATTCGACGGCAAGTTGTCAAACTGCGCGAGCGTAACGGCTGGACGCAGGAGGAATTTGCCGTCCAATTGCAGCTTGCCGGCTGGCACAACGCCACCCGCAGCACCGTCTCCAAGATCGAAGGCGGCTCATTGTGCATTCCAGATCATGACGTTTTGATTATCGCTGCCGCTCTGCGCGTGCATCACGTCCATCTGTATCCCGAAATTGACTGGAAACGCCCGATGGATGAAACCGTCCACAAACACATTCCCCACGAACTGCACGGCCTCGCCCCTGAACCTTGAGCAAAGGAGAACATCATGGAAACCATCCAAAAAACCGAAGCACAACCCAACCCAACGCCACCCGAACGGCTGGCGTATTCCGTGCAGGAAGCCGCCGACATGCTCGGCGTGAATTATTTTAGCGTTTACCGGCTCATCCAGCGTGGCAAACTCAAACCTTGCCGGGCGTTACGCGGCAAGCTGCTCGTCCCGCGCACCGAACTGTTAAAGCTGTTGGCTACCGAATGAGGCATCTATGAGCAATCCGTTTGACCACCGCCGTCCAACCGAACTGGAGGACAAGACCCACGCCGAGGCCGTCCGGCACTTTGCCGAACATCTGAAACAATTTCCCGCCAGCCGCGAAGCGGTTGAACGTCTGGAGCGGGACACTGACAAAATCGTGCTGACGGCGAACCGAGCCGTAGCCAAGCCCACGCCCAAAGAGAACGTCATTCAAGCCGACGACGGCAAGCATTGGCACAAAAGCGTTGATCTCATGGAAAACATCCATCTATGCCACCGGCCAATCTCCTACGCGGCGGAATATGCGGTGGTGGAGCATTTCCCGGCACGCGGCACGAATGAAATCTTGAACCGGGACTGGAACGCGGGCGAGGTGTTAAAATCGTTCACGCAAGGGCTACGGCAGACGTTGCGGGTTTGGACGGAGGACTTGACCGCACAGATGAAGGAATTTCTGGCGGAGAAATTTCCCGGCCAGGACTTGAGCCGCGTGGCTGACGCATTCATCCATAAATGCACAACACAAGCAGTCTCCCAAAAGCACACACTCACGCACGGCCACGAACAAAATCACAGTCGCGGCGTGAGGATTTGAGTCGGAAAAATTTAATCATCTGATTGGATTCAATTTTATCCATTGTATCCCGCTATTGTATCCCCCGACTAAATTTCAAAGCTAAAAACGACCAAACACAGCAAAAGGTGAAGTTGAAACAAGCATTACAAAACCATTGTGAACATTGAGTGAATCAGTGGTTGCATCCCAAAGCTAAACATAGCAAAAACTACGTTTTTGGATTTTCAGTCCTCTGCTCTACCAACTGAGCTATCCTGCCAACCACGAGCCGGTGATGAAATCAGAATTTTGGAGCGCTGACAAGCCGCAAATCTTTTTAAACAATCTGCGGCTGCACCATTTCCGGATCCACACCCAAGTCTTTGATTGCCTGCGCGACAATCTTGCGGTCAATGAGTTTTTTCTCCGCCAACGCGTAGAGCGTGCCGATGACCGTGGACTCGACATCCACGCCGAAGAACCGGCGCAAGCGACCGCGCGTGTCGCTGCGGCCGAAGCCGTCCGTGCCGAGCGTGAACAGTCCGCCGGGAACCCACGGCGCAATCTGGTCCGGCACCGTGCGGATATTGTCCGAAACAGCGACGAACGCCCCCTGCTCTTTCGCGAGCAAATTCTCAAGGTAACTTTTCTTCGCGGGCAGCGTCGGATGCAAAATGTTCCAACGCTGGGCGCGGATCGCATCACTGCGGAGCAGCTTGTAGCTCGTCGCGCTCCAGACATCGGCGCTGACGCCGTATTTTTCCGCGAGGATCACTTGCGCCTTCAACGCCGATTGCATGATGGAGCCGCTGCCAAAAATGTGCGCCCTAATTTTTCCGCCAGTGTAGCCGGACTTAAATTTATACAGGCCTTTAACAATGCCGTCCTCGACGCCGGCAGACATCGGCGGCATTGGATGATTTTCGTTGTAGAGCGCAAGGTAATAAAAAATGTCCTCGTTCTCCACAAACATCCGGCGCATCCCGTCGGCAATAATCACCGCAAGCTCGTAACCAAACGCCGGATCATACGGCAGGCAGGTCGGAATCGTGCTGGCGTGCAGCAGGCTGTGACCGTCCTGATGTTGCAAACCTTCGCCGTTGAGCGAGGTGCGGCCGGAAGTCGCGCCGAGCAAAAAGCCTTTCGCGCGGATGTCGCCCGCAAGCCAGAACAAATCGCCCACACGCTGCGGACCGAACATCGAATAGTAGGTGTAAAACGGAATCATCGGCACACCGTGCGACGCGTAGCTCGTGCCGGCGGCGATGAACGACGACATCGCGCCCGCCTCACTGATGCCTTCTTCGAGAATCTGGCCGTCCTTTTTTTCGAGATAATAGAGCAGCGATTTTTTGTCCACCGGCTCGTAAAGCTGGCCTTTCGGCGAATAGATGCCGATGTCCTTGAACAGCGCGTCCATGCCGAACGTGCGCGCCTCGTCGGGAATAATCGGCACGACATTTTTGCCAACAGTTTTGTGGCGCAGCAACAGCGTGATGAGCCGCACGAACGCCATTGTGGTCGAGGCTTCGGACGTGGAACCCTTGGCGAACTCCGCAAAATAGTCGAGCTTCGGCACGTCGAGCGGCACCGGCCGGACGACGCGCGCGGGCACGAATCCGCCGAGTGCCTTACGCCGTTCGAGCAGGTATTTCGTCTCCGCGCTGTCCGGTGACGGACGGAAGAACGGCATTTCGGCAATCAGGTCGTCGCTGATCGGAATGTCAAAACGGCCACGGAACTCACGCAGTTCCTTCTCGTTCATTTTTTTCTGCTGGTGCGAAATGTTTTTGCCTTCACCCGCCTCGCCGAGGCCGTAGCCCTTGACCGTTTTTGCGAGCACCACGGTCGGCTGGCCTTTGTGTTCGCTGGCCGCCTTATAGGCCGCATACATTTTTCGCACGTCATGCCCGCCGCGCAGCAATTTGGAAATCTGCTCGTCGGTCAGATGGTTCACGAGTTCGAGCAACTGCGGATACTTGCCGAAGAAATGATTGCGCGTGTAGCTGCCCGGCTCGACGATGTATTTCTGGTAATCGCCGTCCACGCACTCTTCCATGCGCTTGAGCAGCAGGCCGGACTGGTCGCGCTTGATGATTTCGTCCCACTCGGTTCCCCAAATCACCTTGACGACATTCCAGCCGGCGCCACGGAACAAACCTTCCAGCTCCTGAATAATTTTCCCGTTGCCGCGCACCGGCCCGTCGAGCCGCTGCAAATTGCAGTTCACGACCCAAATAATATTGTCGAGATTTTCGCGCGCCGCGAGCGTGATGGCACCGAGCGATTCGGGTTCGTCTGATTCGCCGTCGCCGAGAAACGCCCAGACCTTCGGCTCCGTTTTCCAGTTTGTCAGACCGCGCGCCTGCAGGTAGCGGTTGAACCGCGCCTGATACAGCGACATGATCGGGCCGAGGCCCATCGAGACCGTCGGGAACTGCCAGAATTCCGGCATCAAATACGGATGTGGATACGACGACAATCCGCCGCCCGGCGCAAGTTCCTGCCGGAAATTTTGCAGATGCGACTCGTCCAACCGGCCTTCGAGATAGGCGCGCGCATACATTCCGGGTGCAGCGTGACCTTGGAAATAAACCTGGTCGCCCGGAAAATCCTCCGTGCGCCCGCGAAAAAAATGATTCTGCGCCACCTCGTAAAGCGTCGCTGACGACGCGAACGACGCGATGTGCCCGCCGACATTGGTGTTCGAGTTTGCCTTCACCACCATCGCCATCGCGTTCCAGCGCATCATGCTCTTGATGCGGCGCTCGATGGCGCGGTCGCCGGGATACGCCGGCTGCTGCTCGGCGGGAATCGTGTTGACGTAAGGCGTCGTCTGGCCGGCGGGCGGGCGCGGCTCGGAACGCAGTTGCGTGGCGAGCTTTTCCAGCAATTGCGCCGTGCGTTCCGGCCCCTGGCTTTCGAGCGAGTGCTCAAACATCGCCTGCATGGACTCCGACCACTTGTCGCCGTTGTTGCCGGTGGCGGTGCCGCTCGCGCGGGAACCGTAAATTTCTTTTTTGGATGCTTTCACTTGGTTAAGCTCGTTTCGCGAACACGGAAACGACACAGCCACATTAAACCGAATTTGTCTCCGCGTCGCCAGCGAAATCAAAACCCAAAAATGAAACGCCTTGACCTGCCGCCCCTGCCTCCCGCCGAAAATCTCGCGGCGGACGAGGCGCTGCTGGACTGGTGCGAGGCCGGCGACGGCGACGAAACGCTGCTGTTCTGGGAACCGCGCGAAACCTTCGTCGTCGTCGGCTACGCGAACAAAGTGGCGACGGAAGTGAACGTCGCCGCGTGCGAGCAAAAGGGCATTCCAATTTTCCGCCGCTGTTCCGGCGGCGGAACCGTGGTGCAAATGCCCGGCGGCTTGAATTATTCGCTGATTCTACGCATCACCGAAAACAGTCCAACCCAAAACATCACCACCGCCAACCGGTTCATCATGAAAAAAGCCTGCGCGGCCATTCAAAGGATTCTGCCAGAATCCGAAATTTCCATTCGCGGTCACACCGACCTCTGTCTCGGCGACGTAAAATTTGCCGGCAACTCGCAGCGCCGCCGGAAAAACTTTTTGCTCTTCCACGGCACGCTGCTGCTGAATTGCGATTTGAACATGATCAGCGAACTGCTGTTGATGCCGTCGCTTCAGCCGGATTACCGCGCCAACCGCCCGCATACCGACTTCGTCACCAACTTGAATCTGCCCGCCGAAAAAGTGAAAGCCGCGCTCACGAAGGAATGGAACGCAACCGGGGAATTGAAAAACCCGCCGCTGGAAGAAATAAAAAAAATCGCCGGCGAGAAATACTCGGTGGACGAGTGGAATTTTAAGTTTTAAGTGTCAGCATAGCTGAAGTCTGCAAGGTAATTTGAAATTGGCAGACCGGTTCTGCTCTGTTCAAAACCTTGACAAACAAGTCAGCCACTCTACGTTCGCTCCCCATGAAAAAGGCCGGTTTAAATCCAGCGTGGCTGATTGTTCTCGTCATGTTGACGGGTTTGGCGTTCGCCGCTTGCACGCAGCATATTTGGGAAGATTATTGGATTACTTTTCGCGCGAGCCGGAATCTGGCGATGGGCAATGGCCTCGTCTACACGCCCGGCGAACGACTGCACACATTCACTTCGCCACTGGGTGTGCTGCTGCCAGCGGCTTTCAGTTTGGTCACTGGCAACCAAATGGACACTTTGGCTTTGTGGCTGTTTCGCATTGTCAGCACGGGTGCATTTGCAGCAGGCGTGTGGCTGCTGCTAAAAACTTTGCAGACGTTGCAATTAAAACGCGTCTCGTATTGGCTGACGCTCGGACTAATCACCTTGGACGCGAAACTGCTGGATTTTTCAATCAACGGCATGGAAACCGGCCTGCTGGTTTTTTTTATGGCGTTGACGATTCACGGCCTGTTGGTGAGTGGGACGCGACAAATTCTTCGTCTCGGCGCCGGCTGGGCTGGGCTGATGTGGTCGCGCCCGGACAGTTGTGTTTACATCGTCGCGCTGGGATTAGGATCGCTGCTTTTTCTTTCACGAGATAATGCTGAAAAAATACATTTGGTTCATGTAAAAAAACTTTTTGCCGCCGCGCTGGTTTGCGCCGCGCTTTATCTGCCGTGGTTTTTGTGGGCGTGGATCTATTACGGAACGCCCGTGCCACATACCATCATCGCCAAAGGTGCTGGCCAACCGCCCTTGCATCTGGGCGAACTTGCGAGCAGCCTGCTGCTGTTTCCGCGTGAAATTCTATTTTCCTATAACACCAGCATCGCCTTCACGTTTCTGCCAGGCTATGCGAGCCTCGGCGGCTGGTCGGAAGGTTACGTTTCGCTGGCATCGGTATTCGGCTTGATGGCTGCGTTCGCGTGGGTGATACCGATTTTGCGTTCGCAAACGCGGCTGTTCTCGCTCGTTTATTTCATCGGCAATTTTTACCTCACCGATGTCCTGAAATATTTTCCGCCGTGGTATCTGCCGATGGTTGCTTTGTTCGGCTATCTCACACTCGGCCTGCTCTTTGACCAGACACTTGCACTGGCCATGAAGTTTCCACAGCTCGGCTGGAATCGCGGCTGGTTCGCGGAACTGCCAAAAATATTGCGCGTTTCCACCGTCGGTCTTTTGGCCGGACAATTGGCCGTCACGCTTTGCGTTGCGCGACAACTTCAGGTGCAACAATCGCTCATCGAAAATGGCCTGCGCCAGCCAATCGGCCTTTGGCTGCGCGCCCACGCACGCACGCCGCACGACTCCGTGATGTTGGAACCGCTCGGTTACATTGGTTATTATTCGGGTCTGAAGATGCTCGACTATCCCGGACTTGCCTCGAAGGAAATGGTTGCAGCACGCAGGCGACTCGGGCCTGGCCGGCAAAACCAAATCTATCGCGAACTCAAACCCGACTGGCTCGTGCTGCGACCGGGCGAAGCTCAAAACGGAACTTATGTGGACACCGCTGGCCTGCACAATTTTTATGAACAGGTTCAAAGCTTTGACGCCAGCGAGAAAGTCGCGGCCATTGGCTGGCTGCCCGGCCGGCCTTACTTGCAATATGACCAGACCTTCCTGATTTTCCACCGTAAATCAAATGTGGATTAATCTCTCAATTCGTAAAAGCGGATGACCATTGGCGACTGATAGCCAGCGGTCGAACCTGATTCCGTATCGGCGGAAATCGCCACGGACATCACTTGCAACCCGGCCAAAACTTGCGGCCAGTTCCCTCCGGCCAAGGCTGCAAATGATTTTGTGTCCGCCACCAGCGGCGACAGTAAAAATCCGCCAGCCGCCAAACCGGGAATAAACCGGAACTTTTTCTGAGTATGATTTTTTAGCGACACCGTAATCCACAAGGCTGACGGTTTATAAAACGTTGAGACGATGGCTCCGGCGAGGGATTTTTTTATTTCAATTTCTGCCCAGATCAAGCCGTTGGTCAAAAGCGGCAACTCCACCGGTTCGCCGAAACGCGCGGAAATTTTTTTCAGCGGCGTCAGTTCAAATTTTCGCGGCAGCGGCGCGCGCGTCAGCAGTAAAAAATTCCCCTGTTTGTCCAACGTGCCTTTGAGATTGTAGCGCGTCAGCAATTCCGGCCAGGAAAGCCCGTCGTCCAGAGACGGAAACCGGCCGTCAATCGTTTGCACTGCGAATAAAATATTTTCGGGCGCATGAATATTTCGCAAATGGGCGGCATTCAACTCGGCCAACACGGGCGTGTAGGCGGAATAGCTTTGCAGGATGGGGCGCGGCGCATACCGCAATCCGTTTGCAAACACGATGGTTTGCTCATAAGAATAAAGGTCAACGCCGCCGGCAATGGGTGGCAGCGGAAAGGCTTTTCGCGCGTCGGCCAAACTCTTTTCATAATTGCCGCGCAGATAGCCGGTGATGGGCGCAGCGACGGGCGCGAACAAACTGTCGAAAGAAAAAGTTCCGGCCAGTTGTTTTCCGAATCCGTCGCCGGGCAGCCAGAAATTAAAAATTGTCACCGTGAATATCAGCGCCAGCGCCAACAGACTGGCCGCGATGCCGACAACAAGTTTCCCGCGCGATTGGGCGATTGCCAGACCGGCCAGCGCGATGAGCACCAGCGCCAGCGCCGAGGTGGTTGCGTGCTGCCAGCCATTGCGGATAAAACCCAGCTTAAAAACGATGAATAAAATCATCGCTAGTCCAAGCAAAGGCGGCAGCCCAAAATATCGGTGCCGCAACCAAGCCAGTCGTCCCATCTGCCCGCAAAGCAGTCCGGCAACCACCAAAAACCCGATGGTGTCGCGGACTTCAGTTTTGCCCGCCAGCGGCATCGCCTCCGTGTAGCCGCTGGTGATTTGCCACGAGTTGAACAGGAACGGTTTTAAGCCGTAAAAACATTGCCCGGCGGCCGCCCAGAAAAATAAAATGCTCGCCGCCCACGTTAGCAAAATCCATGGAAAACGGCGGTGGCGAAAAATGTTGTCGGCGGCGACGACGCCCACAACGACGGCGCTTTCCGTCAGCCCGGTAAATTTGACCAAACTCATCCAGCCCAGCGAAATTGCCAGTGCCGCTTGAATCGGGGTAAAGGCTTGCTCTTCGACAAAAAAATGCAGGCATAAAAGCAACACGCTCCAAGCGACCAGTCGGTTGTTAAAATCTTCTCCTGCCGGAATACTCGTTACCGCCGTGAAAGTGACCAACCAAATTGCAGCCACAAATTTATTTTTGAAAAAATGCCGCGCCAATCGCCAGCCTGACCAGATGAAAACAACTGACAGGATTGTCCACGCCAGCACGGAAATCAGGTAGGTTGGCGGATAATAACCGCGCGCCAAAAACCCCCAAGGGCCATAGGTGAAAACCAAATCCGTCCCGAATTGCCAGTGCTCCGCGAACGCGACGTGCAACGCCTGCGTCCAGGCATTATCCGCGCCGTCGGACATCGGATAATCGCTTACCGTCGCCGCCGGAATGAACCGGGAAAACACATAAACGACAACTCCTGCCCAAATCAACAGGCGAAACCATGGGCGAAACCCCGCCATCCGGCTGACGATTTTTGTAGAAGCATTCACACCAAGAATTCAACCGCGCGTCCGCCGGCAAACACGGTTTTAATCCTGGCATTCACGCGGGAACTTCAAAGCCGCTCCGCCAGCGCCGCCTGGCTCTTCTTAAAAATTTCCTCGTGCAATGAATTGCCGTGCGCATCAATCGTCACCACTGCGGGAAAATCTACCACATCCAATTCCCAGATGGCTTCGGGCGAGCCGAACTCTTTCAGGAAATATACGTTGCGAACTTTTTTCACGCAGTCCGCCAGCACCTGCGCCGCACCACCGATGGCGTGCAGATAGACGCAGCCGTATTCCTTGCACGCCGCCTGCGTTTTCGCGCCCATACCGCCCTTGCCGATGACGCCACGCAAACCGAAGTCACGGATGACCTGCCATTGATACGGTTCCTCGCGGATGGACGTCGTTGGGCCGGCGGCGGTGCATTTGTAGGTGCCGTCAGCTTGCGGCATCATCACCGGGCCACAGTGATACATGATGCCATCGCGCAAACTCACGCCCGCCGGCAACTTGCCGCCCTCATGCAAATACTTGTGAACCGCATCGCGGCCGGTGAATACCACGCCGGAAAGCAAAACCTCGTCGCCGACTTTCAGCGCGCGGATTTTTTCTTCGGTGAAGGGAAAAGTCAGTTTGGTCATAACATTTCAGAGTTGTGCCACCACAGTCGCAACTGCAACCAATTTGGAAAAGCCAAAAATCATTTTAACAGCGCCTCGGCGTGCCTGCGCGCGGCGGCGGTCTGGCCACCGAGCATCCGCGCCAGCTCGGTGATGCGCGCTTTATTGTCGAGCAAGGTGATTTCGGAAATCGTCCGGCCATTTTTGACCGACTTGGTCACGACGTAATGCGCGTCCGCCGCCGAGGCGACCTGCGGCAGATGCGTGATGCAAAACACCTGCCGTTTCGCGGCAATCTGTTTCATTTTTTCGCCGACGGCATTCGCGGTCTCACCGCCGACGTTGGCGTCCACCTCGTCAAAAATCAAAACGGGAATTTCATCTTCCGCCGCCAGCACGGTCTTGAGCGCCAACATCACGCGCGCCATTTCGCCGGAAGACGCGATGGCGCGCAGCGGCTTTGCCGGCTCGCCCGGATTTGGCGCAAACTGAAATTCAATTTCGTCCATGCCGGAAGCGGAAGGCTGCCCGGCAACGAAAATCGCCACGTCAAACTTGCTTTGCTTGAAGCCCAAATCTTCCAACTGTTTGCCGACCGCTTTGGCGAGCTGGGGGATGACTTTCTTGCGCGCGGCGGAAAGTTTTTTGCCGGCGGCCAAGATTTCTGCGGCCAGTTTTTCCAGCGCCGCATTGAGCCGCGCGAGTTCCGCGTCGCGGCTTTCGAGCGCCTGCAATTTCGTTTTCGCCTCGTCGCCGAATGCGATGACCTCGACGAGCGTCGCACCGTATTTGCGCTTTAGCGAATGAAGCAGATTCAACCGTTCCTCAACTTCCGCCAACCGTGCCGGATCCACGTCCACCTTGTCGGCGTAGCGCGAAAGCTCTGTCTGCAATTCTCGCAGCGTCTCGCCGGCCTGCGCGTGCAGTGCGACGAGATTCTCCGCGCCGGCATCCACGCGCTGAAGCTCGGCCAACACGCGGCCGATGACGCCGGACTGCGTGAGCAGCGAGTTATCGCTTTCGCCCAGGGCGTCGAGCGCGGTCTGGCTCAATTGCAGCAGCTTGGCCGCGTTGCTGGCGCGGTTGAATTCTTCCTCGACGGCTTTGTCCTCGTCGGCTTGCAGGCGCGCGGTGGAAATTTCCTGCACTTGAAAGCGCAGCAGGTCGAGTTGCTGCGCGTAAGTTTTTTCATCCACGATGAGCGCGGACTTTTCATTTTCCAAGACGGCGCGGCGGCGAACGAGTTCGCCAAATTCTTCGCGCGATTTTTCCAAACCGCCGAAAGCATCAAGGATCAAAAGCTGCTTGCCCGCGTGCAGCAACGACTGGTGATCGTGCGGACCGTGCATATCCACCAGCCATTCGCCAATGGTGGCAAGCGTGGCGAGCGTGGTGGCCGAGCCATTGATGAACTGGCGGTTGGTGCCGCTGGCGGAAAAATTCCGTTTTAACACGAGCTGGTTTTCTTCGCACGGCTCCAAGCCGTTTTCTTCCAGAAAACATTTCAGCGGCGCGCGGAGTTTCTTGGTGTCAAAGACGGCCTCGACCGAACAGCTTTCCTCGCCGCTGCGGATGAGGCTGCGGTCGGCGCGTTCGCCAAGGACGAGGTTCAGCGCGCCGATGATGATGGACTTGCCCGCGCCGGTTTCGCCGGTGATGACATTGCAGCCGGGCTGGAGCTCCAGTGTGAGGTCGCTCACGAGGGCGAGGTTTTTGATGCGCAGCGTGGTCAGCATTCGCTATTCGGCCGACAGCTTTGCGGATTGGCGGCAGGTTGCGCAAACAGAAAAATCCGCCTGGTTTGCACTGCAGCTTCTGGCCGGAGCGCCCCGGACGTTCTCCGTGCCAGTTTCCGGCCTGCTATCACACCACCTCCGGTTTCCATTTGCCGAATCCGGTTTATTTCCGCCGAAGTTTCTGGTTAAGTCAGGCCATGGACGCCGCCCTGCCGCCGCTCACCGCCAGCACGCTCTACCTCGTCGCCACGCCAATTGGCAATCTCGAGGACATCACGCTCCGCGCGCTGCGCGTCCTCCGCGAGTGCGACGTCGTCGCCGCCGAGGACACGCGCCACTCCGGCCAACTGCTCAAACATTTTGGCATCAGCAAACCGCTGTTGAGCTATTTCCAGTTCAACGAGGCGCGGCGCAGCGAGGAAATTATTGAGCGGCTCCGGCGCGGCGAAAAGATCGCGCTGGTCACGGACGCCGGCAGTCCCGGCATCAGCGATCCCGGCGAGCGCGTCGTGAAAGCCGCCATCGCCGCCGGCTTCCGCGTGGAAGCCGTGGCCGGCGCGTGTGCGCTCGTGGCTGCGCTCACGGCGAGCGGTCTGCCGACGGAGGAATTTCATTTCGTTGGCTTCCTGCCGCACAAGTCCGGCCAGCGGCGCAACAAATTGGAATCGTTGAAAACGATTGAAGGCACCTTGGTCTTTTACGAGTCGCCGTATCGCATTGAAAAACTTCTGGGCGAATTGAATGAAGTTTATCCCGAACGCGACGTGGTGCTGGCGCGCGAGCTGACGAAAAAGTTCGAGGAATTCCTGCGCGGCAAACCGGCGGCACTGCTGGAGATTGCGGCGAAGCGCAGTTTGAAAGGGGAGTTCGTGGTGCTGGTCGGCGGCGCCGTGTGATCGTCGCGGCGGCAGTCACAGACCGCCGCTACACGCCGCAGATTTTCGTAACCGAACGGTTGTTTTTGCGGTCTGCCTTTGAAACCATCGCCGTCCAATTATTTAAATATGAATTCATCCCGACGCTTCACCCGCCGCAGTTTTCTCAAGACCGCTCTGGTCGCCGGCACCGCGCCGCTGGTTCTGCGCTCCGGTCTGTTTGCCGCCGACGCCGTTCCGAGCAGACAGATCACGCTGGGCTTCATCGGCATTGGCAAGCAGGGCAACGGCCTGCTCGGCGCCTGCCTGCCGCGCGCGGATTTCCGCGTGCTGGCGGTAAGCGATGTGGACGGAACGCGGCGCGGCCTCGCTAGGAAAAAAGTCGAGGCGCACTACGCCAAGGCCGTGAAGTCGGGCGATTACAAGGGCTGCGATGATTACGCCGACTTCCGCGACCTGCTCGCGCGAAAGGACATTGACGCCGTGGTCATTGCCACGCCGGACCACTGGCACGCGCTCATCGCCATCGCCGCCGCCAACGCGGGCAAGGACATCTACTGCGAAAAGCCGATGGCGCACACGATTCTCGAGGGCCGCGCGATGGTGAACGCCGTCCGCGCGAACCAGCGGATTTTCCAGGTCGGCTCCATGCAGCGTTCGATGGGCGAATTTCGCGCCGCGTGTGAATTGATTCGCAATGGCGTCATCGGCAAGGTGGACAAGGTGGACGCGGCCGTCGGCGGTCCGCCGATTTTCTGCGACCTGCCGGAAGAAAAAATGGAGCCGGGACTGGCTTGGGATTTGTGGCTCGGCCCGGCACCGCTGCGGCCTTACAACTCCATCTTGAGCCCGCGCGGTTTTCCGAACGGTTTTCCCGAATGGCGGCATTATCGCGAATACGGCGGCGGCGGCGTGTGCGACTGGGGCGCGCATCATTTTGACATCGTGCAGTGGGCGTTCGGCTTCGACACCAGCGGGCCGGTGGAGTTTTTCCCGACGACGGATCCGAAAGGCGAATCCGGCGTGCGCTGGCGTTACGCGACGGGCTTGGAAGTCACGCACCAGCACGGCAACGGCATCACCTTCTACGGCGATCAGGGGAAGCTTTATGTGAACCGGGGCAAGTTTCAACTGTGGCTCAACGGCCAGCTCAAATCCGGGCCGATGGATGACTATTCGCCGCTGCTTAAGGAGCTGTTGCCGGCCAATGCCGTGCGGCTCTATCGCAGCACCAACCAGATCAGCGACTGGGTCAAGTGCATGAAATCCCGCCAACTGCCCGTGTGCGACGTCGAGACCGGCCAGCGCTCGGCGACGGTCTGCAATCTCGCCAACCTGACCTATTTCAACCACCAAGTCATCAAGTGGAATCCGGCAACGGAATCCTTCGTGGACGGAACCGGCGATGCGAGCTGGCTCACCCGCGAATACCGCGCGCCGTGGAAGTTGGCGTGAGAGTCAGTCCGGCAGCTTGAAGTTCGGCGACTGGCGCAGGAACTTCTTCGGGTTCTGGAAAATGATTTTCTCGATGGCGCCGGCGAGATGCCCGCGCTTCCTCATTTCCAGCGCCGTCTTGGGCACGGCCAGCGGGTCGCTCACGCCCCAGTCGCACGCGCTATTCAGCCAGATTTTTTCGCTACCGTAAGTTTCCAAAATATCAATCGCCCGTGCCGGCGTGCATTTCGTTTCCGGATACAGCGTCATGCCCGCCCACATGCCGCAGTCCAAGACCATTTCCACCGTGTGCTCCTCGACGTGATCAATGATGACGCGCTCTGGTGAAATGCGCTTGTCATTCTTGAGCACATCAAGAATCAGCCTTGTCCCCTTGAGCTTGTCTTCCAAGTGCGGCGTATGGACGAGAATCAACTGCCGGTGTTTCGCCGCGAGTTCCACCTGCATTTCCAAAACGCGCAGTTCGTTCCGCGAATTTTTGTTCAGCCCGATCTCGCCGATGCCGAGGACATTCGGGCGGCCGAGAAATTTCGGGATGAGCGCGATGACTTCCTCGGCCAGCTTCACGTCCTCGGCTTCCTTGGAATTGATGCAGAGCCAGCAGAAATGCTTCAGGCCGAACTTCGCGGCGCGCTTCGGCTCGTGTTCGGTGAGCTGGGAGAAGTAATCATGGAAGCCGTCCACAGAACTGCGGTCGAAGCCCGCCCAGAACGCCGGTTCGCAGACCGCCGCGCAGCCGGCGATCGCCATGCGCTCGTAATCATCCGTCGTGCGGCTGACCATGTGGGCATGCGGTTCGATGTAGCGCATAATTCTTTAGCCACAGAATAAATTATTCAACGAAGCGATACCCAACCCCGCGCACCGTGTCCAGATGCTTTGCCGCCGGGCCAATCTTCTCGCGCAGCCGCCGCATGTGCGTGTCCACCGTGCGCGTGTCAATCACACTGTCGTATTCCCATACGTCGCGCAAAAGCTGGTCGCGCGACTGCACCCGGCCGGCGCGCTGCGCGAGAATCGTGAGCAGCTTGAATTCCGTCGCCGTCATCTCGATGGGCTTGTTCTTCCAGGTGATGACGTGGCGCGGCAGGTCAATCAGCAAATCGCCGAAGCGCAGTTGCTCCTTGGGCTTCTCCTCGGTTTGAAAACGCGAAAGAATTTTCTTCACGCGCAGCAGCAGCTCGCGCGGGCTGAACGGCTTCGTCAGATAATCATCCGCGCCGAGTTCGAGGCCGAGCACGCGGTCAATCTCCGCCGCCTTGGCCGTGAGCATGATGATGGGCACCTTCGCCGTGGCCGCGTCGAGGCGCAGCGTCTTGCAGATTTCGAAGCCGTCCATCTCCGGCAACATCACGTCCAGCACGATGAGATCGGGCGTCTGGCTGCGGGCTTTCTTCAGCGCCTCCGCGCCGTCCGCCGCCGTGGTGACGGCGTAACCGGCCTGCTTGAGATTGAACTCGACGAGTTCCACCGCTTCCGGCTCGTCATCCACAACTAAAATTCGCGGTTTCACGCTGGCAGTGTGACACGCCGCAATTCGTCACACAATTTCATTCCGGTGACAACCATGTGACGATTGGGTGACAATTCCATTTACGATTTACGATTGGCGATTTACGATTAGAGTGAAATGCTCGCGCCCCAAAAATCGTCAACCGTAATTCTTAAATCGTAAATTTCATGCCGATACCCGTCATCAGCACCGCGCAGATGCGCGAGTGGGAAGCCGCCACCTGGGCCGCCGGCCAGACCGAGGCCGAGGTCATCCGCCGCGCCGGCAAACGCGTCGCGCGCCGCGCCCGCAAGCTCACGCGCGCCGGCGACACGATTCTTTTTCTCGTCGGCAAGGGCCACAACGGCGACGACGCCCGCGCCGCCGCCAAGCAGCTTGAAGGTCGCCGCGCCGAGGTGCTGGAAATGTTTTTGCCGGACACCGACCTGCTGCCGCTCGAATCGGCCTTGCAGGAAAAACCCGCGCTCATCGTGGACGGGCTTTTCGGCATCGGCCTGAACCGTCCGCTCTCCGAGGCGTGGCAGAAAATTATTTCCACCATCAACGCTTCAAAAATTCCCGTCCTCGCGATTGACGTTCCTTCCGGCCTGAACGCGGACACCGGCGAAACTTTTGGCGCAGCCATCGAAGCCACGGTCACGCTCACCGTCGGCGCTCCGAAGACGGGTTTGCTCGCGCCCGCTGCGTGGCCGTTCGTCGGCAAGCTCGAAGTGGCGGAAGATGTCGGCCTCGTCCCCTGCCCGCTCGCGTCGGAACTGAATTGGACACAGCCGGAAGATTTTGAACATTTTCCGCCCGTGCGCAATGTGGCCGGAAACAAAGGCGATTTCGGCCACGTCGCGGTGGTCGCCGGCAGCTTCGGCTATCACGGCGCGGCGGTGCTGGCCGTGCGTGGCGCGCAACGGGCGCAGCCGGGGCTGGCGACGTTGTTCACACAGGAAGAGATTTATCATCCGGTCGCCGCGCAGTTGCAGTCCGCGATGGTGCAGCTTTGGAAGCCGGAACTGAAGCTGTCGGACATCGCCACCGCCGCGCTTGTCGGGCCGGGGCTGGCCACGCCGGCGGTCCGCGCGGCGATGAAGGATTTCACGCGCTACCTGTGGCGGCTGGCGGCGTTCCCGCTGGTGGTCGACGCGAGCGCGCTGGATTTTCTGGCGGCCGAGCCGTTCCAAAAAAATTTCATCCGCGTGCTGACGCCGCATCCGGGCGAGGCGGCACGGCTGCTCAAGTCCACGGCGGCGCAGGTGCAGGCGGACCGCGTGGCGGCGCTGCGCGATCTGTCGCAACGCTACGGCGACTGCTGGGTGGTGCTGAAAGGCCACGAGACGCTGGTCGGGCGCAGCACCGGAAACATTTTTGCCAACAGCTCCGGCAACCCGCAGCTCGCGCAGGGCGGCAGCGGCGATTTGCTGGCGGGCTTCATCGCCGGACTGCTCGCGCAGCCGGCGTTGCAGGCGGACGTGGAAACCACCTTGCGCTACGCGGTCTGGCAGCACGGCGCGGCGGCGGACAAACTTTCACTCACGCGCGGCAACTGGACGGTGGAAGACCTGGCGGCGGAAATTGGCAACGCGTGGTGAGCGTGGAAATGCAACTACATATCATCATTTCAGGAACTCAAAGCAAAGCGCAATCACACCAAAAATATTGAGTATCAACCCCCACCATATCATCGGAATGAAAAACAGCGTATGTGACTCCCGTAAAATAACGTCCTTACCTGTCTGTGGGTCAATCAACACTCGCGCTTTTTGTTCATGAACAATGCGACCAACGATCAAACTTAATTGAGCCGAAACAAATAGGGAAATTGCTAAAGGCCATTTGTGAGCATCCCAATATGCTTCACTTCCAGTGACATAATCGGTGATAAAATTTGCGAGCAGTGAAGAGCAAAATGTAAATACAAAGACCAGATATCCTTTACCAGTCCAGATAATGTGTATCATAAAGTGAAGTCCATGTTGCAGCCTCAACCTAATTTCCGCCAGTTCCTTTTGTCGAACCGAATTTGAATCCAACAATCTTCTTCACCTCACCTTTTTAACCTGGATCCGCGCCGGGTCGTTGAGGCCGAGCTGGAGCAGGACCGCGTTGGTGTAAAGCTGGTAGTTCAGCTTCGGCGGCGGGACGCTGAACAGCCGCCGCTGCCGCGCCAGTTCCTTGAGCGCGAGCGTGTCCAGCGCCACGGGATCGCGGCTCAGCCAGATTTGATCCAGCACGCTGGCGAATTGCAGGAAGCTCGCCGGCCCGCCCTGATATTGGCCGAGCAGCGCGTCGGTGACGTTCAGCACCACGCGGTCGCCCACGCTGGGCAGCGCGTAGATTTCCGGCAGCGCCACGGCCAGCCGGTCGGCGTCGCCCTCAAACCGGCGCGTGTTGTCCACGCTGCCGAGCGTCAGGCTGAAAAAATGGCCGCACAGGCCGGCGTCGTTCTCGTTCAGCAGCGGCGCGACGGAAATGATCTTGGTCATCTCCCGGCTGACGAGCTTGGAGACGTAGGATTTCTTGCCGATGCCGTCGCCCTTCTTGCCAAACTCCGAATCGCCCCACACCAGCGAGCCGATGACCGGCGAGTCGGGCAGATAAAAATTCGTCTGTTCATAGCCGGCCTCCACCGCGCCGGCCACGCGCACGCCGAGCTGCCTGCCCAGCTTGAAAAATCCGGCGGCGCGCAGATCGTCCGCGTGCTTGTCCCAGATGATGATCTTGTCCGGCGGCAGGCCGGCGGCGAGCAGCCCGCGCACGATGGCCGCGACCACGGCGGGCCGCGTGCCGGACAGCGGGCCGGGCTGGGAAAAAACCTTGATGCCGACGGTGTCGTTGGTGTGGACGAGGCTAAGCCACGCGTCGGCGACGTTGGCGGTGCGGGTCAGGGTGAACAGGCCGAGATTGAAGGCGGCGGCCACACGCGCGTCATCCGCCAGAAACGCCGATTGCAGGCCGACGCCGTCCACCTCGACCACGCGGGCGGTGGCGTTCGTCGCGGGCGGCGCAAAAAAATCTGCCGCGCGGACGGGATTTAATCCGCCGAGCACCAGGAGAAACAGAATTTGAAGCTGTGCGATTCTTGACACTTTCGAGCGCGGATGTTACCACCTCGGCGGATGTCGGCAAAAATAAATTCAATTCGGGGCGCAATTATATTGCTTGCGCTGGCGCTGATCATTTCCGGCTGCACCCCGGCCGGGCCGCGCGCGCTGCTCAAGGGCCGCCAGCTCCTCGACCAAGGCGACTACGCCGGCGCGGTCGCGCAGTTCAAGGCCGCCACCGAAATCCTTTCCACCAACGCCGCCGCCTGGAACTATTACGGCGTCGCGCTCCAGAGCGCCGGCCAGCCGGACGACGCCGTGAATGCCTACCAGCGCGCGCTGGATCTCGACCGCGATTTGCTCGAGGCGCGGCTGAATCTCGGCACTTTGTTTCTCGCGCAAAACAAGGCGGACGCGGCCAAGACCGAGTTCACCGCCTACACGCTGCGCCGGCCGAACGACGCGGCCGGCTGGCTCAAGCTCGGAGCCGCGCAGTTAAAACTCGGCGAGATTGTCCCGGCCGAACGCAGCTTCAGCGCGGTGCTCGCGCTCAAGACCAGCGACGCCGAAGCCTACAACGGCCTCGGCCTCGCCCGCATCCAGCGCGGCAAACCGCGCGACGCCGCGCAGTTCTTCACCGCCGCCGTGCAGGCGCGGCCGGATTACGCCGCCGCCATCCTGAACCTCGCCACCGTCAACCAGCAGTATCTGCGCGACTACAAGGCGGCGCTGGACAATTACCGCAACTACCTCGCGCTTACGCCGCGCCCCACCCGCTGGGACGAAGTGAACATCGTTGCCAACAACCTGGAACAATCCTTGTCCGCCCCGCCCGCGCCGGAACCCGTGGCCAAAGTAAATCCGCCACCGGCCGCGACGGTGGCGGAAACGAAACCACAGCCGAAACCGGCCACCGCGCCGTTGCATCACCCGACCGCGCCGGCCAAGCCGGCGACCACCGGCTCGCCGCATTATGCCGGCAACAATTATTATCCTTCAACCACCCCGCCGCAGGTGGTGTCGGTCGCGCCCGCGCCGCAGCTCGTGACCACGCCAGCCGCCACCGCGCCCGCGCCACCGCTGGAAGTGCCGATGCCCGAACCCGCGCCCAAGCCGAGCCTGTGGCACCGGATGTTCGGCGGCTCGGCGGACAACCCCGCCGCCCAGACCGTGCCCAAGGGCGTCACGCCGCTGCCGGGCGAAACCATTGCGCCCACCGTGGCCGCCGCGCCGGAGAAACCCGCGCCCGTCATCATCCCGCCCGCGCCGGTGGATTTTCCCCGCTACAATTATCTCTCCCCGCGCCGCCCGGCGGCCGGCGACCGCCGCGCGGCCAGCGGCGCGTTCACCCAAGCGCGCGAGGCCGAGCAGAATGAGAAATGGACGGACGCGCTGAACGACTACCGCTCGGCCACCGCGCTCGACCCGGCGTGGTTCGAGGCGCAATACAACGCCGGCGTCATCGCCCACCGGCTGCGCAACTACGACTCCGCGTTGGCCAGCTACGAGACCGCGCTGGCGCTCCAGCCGGACTCCGTGGATGCCCGCTACAATTTCGCGCTCGCGCTCAAGGCGGCGGGCTATGTGCCGGACGCGGCCGACGAGCTGAAGAAAATCCTCGCGGCCAATCCCGGCGAAGTGCGAGCGCACCTGGCGCTGGCCAACCTCTGCGCGCAGTCCCTGCACGACCCCGCGCAGGCGCGGCGGCATTATCTCAAGGTGCTGGAACTGGATCCCAAGAACCCGCAGGCGACCGACATCCGCTTCTGGCTGGCGGCCAATCCAGGGTGAATGGACGAGATGGACAGGACGGGTTATGAATGACGAGTGAGCAGTGACCGGGCGCGTGGCCGGTAAAATCACCCGTCTGTGCTGGCCAAACTCGGCAAACCCGAAGTTATCATGGAAATCGGCGACCTCTTTATCTCGCCGGTGGACGGAAATATCGTGCGCCCGACCGGCACTTTGACCGGCTGAACTGAGTTTGGTTTTGACCGCGCGCAGTTTGATTGCTAAATAGGGACGTGATTTTTCACGTCCCTGCCAATTTATGAGCAAAACCAAAAAACCCCAATTTTCCCGGATTCTTCTCAAGTTGAGCGGCGAGGCACTCGGCGGCCCGGCCGGCGTCGGCATCTCCGCCGAGGCGGTGCAAAACATGGCGGAACAAATTTGCGAGGTGCGCGAACTCGGCGTGCAGGTGGTCGTGGTGGTCGGCGGCGGCAACATCTTTCGCGGCCTGAGCGGCAGCAAGCGCGGCATCGAGCGCGCGACAGGCGATTACATGGGGATGCTCGCGACCATCATCAATTCGCTCGCACTGCAGGATGCGCTGGAAAAGCTCGGCGCGCCGACGCGCGTGCAAAGCGCCATTGCGATGTCGCAGATTGCCGAGTCGTTCATCCGCCGCCGCGCCGTGCGGCATTTGGAAAAAGGCCGCGTGGTCATCTTCGGCGGCGGCACGGGCAATCCATATTTTTCCACCGACACCGCTGCCGCGCTGCGCGCCAACGAAATCGGCGCGGAAGTGATCTTGAAGGCGACGAAGGTGGACGGCATCTACGACAGCGACCCGAAGAAAAATCCGAAGGCCAAGCGCTTCGCGCAGATTACCTACATTGACGCGCTGCAACGGCGCTTGCAGGTGATGGACTCCACTGCGTTCTCGCTGTGCATGGACAACAAGATGCCCATCATCGTTTTTGATTTCTTCCGTCCACACAATCTCAAGCGGGTGGTGCTGGGCGACAAGGTCGGCACGCTCGTCACCGGCTAAATGCCCGAACTGCCCGAAGTCGAGGTGCTCGCGCGGCATCTGCGCCCGCTGCTGACGGGCAAGACCATCTGTGCCGTCGAAGTGCGGCGCGAAAAAGTTCTGCATCCGACCGCGCCGGCGCGTTTCAAAAGAGTCCTGCGCGGCGCAAAATTCCTCGGCCTCCGGCGGCGCGGGAAATATCTGCTCTTTGAACTGCGCCTGCAAAAGTTGCGTGAAAAAATCATGTTGCTCGGCCATCTGGGCATGACCGGGCGGATGTATCTTGCACCAAAATCCGGGCCGCTGCCGAAGCACGCGGCGGTGGTTTTGAACCTCGGTGCCAGAAATTTCATTTACGAGGACACACGTTATTTTGGCCGGCTGACGCTGGACATCTCGTCGGCGGAAAAGCTGGGGCCGGAACCATGGGACCAGGAATTCACGCCGGAACGATTTCAGGAAAAGCTGAAAGGCTCCCGCCAGCCGGTGAAAGTGAAGCTGCTCGATCAGTCGTTGATCGCCGGGGTCGGCAATATTTACGCGAGCGAGGCGCTCTTCCGCGCCGGCATTTCCCCGCGCCGCGCCGCGAATAAAATCTCGGCCGCCGCCGCCAAGATATTATTGGCCGCCATCCGCGAAGTATTGCAGGTGGCGATTGACGGCGGCAGCACGATTCCGCTGAATTTCGATGCGGGCAAGACGGACAGCTTGTTTTATTTTGGCCGCGCCGCCAAGGCGATGGATTATTACGAGGAACGTCTGCGGGTTTATGACCGGGCCGGCAAGCCCTGTGTGAACTGCGGTTTTCCCATCAAACGCATCGTTCAAGCCGCCCGGAGCACATTTTTCTGTCCGCATTGCCAAAAAGGCTGACGAAACGATTTGACGTCTGCGCGGCGGCTTGTAAATTATCTGTCCTTCGAGTTCCAGAGTAGCTCAATGGTAGAGCACGCGGCTGTTAACCGTGATGTTGAAGGTTCGAGCCCTTCCTCTGGAGCCATTTATTGCCGCTTGGGCGGCAATGATTTAGGCGGCTTCAGCGGTTCAGCGGACACCAAAACGGACACCAGAATCACCCCTCGGGCAGAATTTGTGCTTAGCGGCCTTTATCCGCCGCCAACTCGCTAACTGCCGGGATCGGCCGGGATTATTCTCGCGGTTGCATGAATACCATGACAACTCGCTATCGTTTAATTCACCGAAACCATCGCGGCGGCATGTATTACTGCGTGGACAAAGCCACCGGCAAACGCACCAGCCTCCACACCACCGACGAGGACGAGGCCCGACAACAGGTCGAGGCCCGGAACAACGCGCACCGCCAGCCCGCGCTCAACCTCCAGATTGCCCGCGCCTATCTCACCGCCAGCGACCCCGCCTGGACGCAGCGCACCTGGCAGGACGTCATGAATCAAATCCAGTTGCACGGCCGCGACTCCTCCCAGCACCGCTACCACCGGGCCTTGCAGTCCGCCGCCTTTGATTCGCTGCGCGAAAAAAAACTGATCGAGACGACGGTCGAGGAATTTCTGGCCGTCGTGAACGACCGCCGGGTTTCCACCGCCCACTTTTTGAAGCGCGTCCACAACTTCGCCCTGCACCTCGGCTGGCTGACCAAGCCCGTCCTCGCGCCGTGCTTCTGGCCCAAGCCCAATCCCAAATCACGGCGGGGCATCACGCGGGTGGAACACCAGATGATCCTGGACGCGGAGAAGAACGCCGAGCGGAACCTTTACTACCAGCTGCTCTGGGAAATCGGCGCCGCCCAAAGCGATGCCGCCGCGCTGACCCATGAGAACATTGACCTGCCGTCGCAGACGCTCACCTACTTCCGCATGAAAACCGGCGAGCAGGCCCAGATGGCGATCAGCCAGCGGCTAGCCGCCATCCTGAATCATCTGCCCACGACCGGGCCGCTGTTTCCGACCATCGCCGTCAGCAATGCCAGCGCGCGCTCGGCGGAGTTCGTCCGGCGCTGCCGGCTGCTCGGCCTCAAGGGGATTTCCCTGCACAGCTACCGCTACGCCTGGGCCGAGCGGGCCAAGATGGCGGGCATGCCCGAACGCTTCGCGCAGGAGGCCCTGGGCCACAACAGCAAGGCGGTGCATCGGGCTTACGCCCGGCAGGCGCTGGTGAAAGTTCCGTCGTTGCAGGATTACGAGGAACGGAACAAAGCCTGACAACCCGGTGCGGCCGGGAATCAATTCCGCGCCGCATCACCGCCCGCCGTGGAGCCGCTGAGAAGGTGGCCCGGCAGCAGTTCCGCCGGCGCTTTCCGTTTGGCCGCATTTTTCCGCTGCCAATGCTGGGTCAGCGTGTTCGTGATCCTGGCCAGCCAGGTGCGGTCTTTCATCTGTTCCAACAGTTCCAGCGCGGCGAAGTATTTGACGCTGTTGGGCGGCGGGTTGCCCAGGGGTTTGAGCAGCCGCGCGGCGACGAGCACCGGCACATCATGCGGCTGACAATTGAGCGCCCACCCGGTCGGATTTCCTTGGTCTCGGTTCGACGCACGTCATTGGGATGGCGATTCAGCGACTGTTGCAAGCCGGCAAACTGTGGCGGGTGGCACACGGGCTTTATGATATTTCCCGCAAGCATCCATTGTTGGGCGAACTGTCGGCATCGTCCGATGCCATCGCAGCCGCGATTGCGCGGCGGGACGGAATTCGTCTCCAAACCACGGAAGCGGCGGTGGCCAATCTCCTGAATCTCTCGGAGCAAGTGCCGGGGCGCATTGTCTATGTCGCAGACCGGCGGCGGCGTTCAGTGAAAATGGGGGCAGCGCACCATCGAGTTTCGCGAGCGTTCGCGGCGCAAGATGGCGGCGAGCCAAGCGAGCGGACTGGTCATGGCGGGGTTGCGCGCGGTCGGTCGGCAGCAGGTGACGCCGGCGCGGTTGGCGCATTTGCGAAAATTATTGATACCGGTGGACCGCCGCCGGTTGCTGCAAGACCTGCGATATGTGCCGGCCTGGATGCACTCACATCTGCGGTTCATTGCCGGTGAGAAAAAGCCGGCATGAACCGCATTGCTTCCATGTCGGTGACGGAGTGCCGCGTCGTGTTCGCGGAAGCGGCGGAGCGCCTGCAAATCCAAACGGTGATCGTCGAGAAAGATTTCTGGGTTTGCTGGATGCTGGGGCGGTTGTTTGATCGCCCGGAGTGGCATGAGGCGCTGGTGTTCAAGGACGGCACGGCGTTGTCGAAAGTATTCGGGATTATCCGCCGTTTTTCCGAGGACATTGATTTTACACGAGCGTCTCACAAGACTCCTTCCGAATCTCCCAGATGATTCGTCGGTATTGAAGCGGCGCAGATCCGATTCAAAGATGCGTGTCGCGTCATCAACTTTCGGCTCAACGAAATTTTCTCGCCCGCAAAGGCATTTCTCGGTTTAATCTCCGCCACATGAAAAAGCAAAAAGCTTACGCCGCCGCCGGCGTGGACATTGATCTCGGCAATAAAGTCAAAGCCACGCTGCCGCAATTGCTCGCCTCCACGCACCGCCGCGAGGTGCTCGGCAAGGTCGGCGGCTTCGGCGGCCTGTTCGCGCTGGACGTGAAAAAATATCGCGAGCCCATCCTCGTCTCCTCCGTGGACGGCGTCGGCACCAAGCTCAAAATCGCCTTCCAGCAGGACAAGCACGATACCATCGGCGCGGACCTCGTGAACCATTGCGTGAACGACATCGCCGTGCTCGGCGCGGAGCCGCTGTTCTTCCTCGATTATCTTGGCACTGGCAAGCTGGAGCCGCACGTCTTCACCGACATCATCAAGGGTTTCGCCCGCGCCTGCGCAGAAAATAATTGTGCGCTCATCGGCGGCGAGACGGCGCAGATGCCGGGCTTTTACCAGCCGGGCGAATACGACGTGAGCGGCACCATCGTCGGCGTCGTGGAAAAGTCCCGGATGCTCAACGGTCAGAAAACCGTGAAGCGCGGCGACGTGGTCATCGGCATCGAATCGAGCGGCCTGCACACCAACGGCTATTCGCTCGGCCGGAAAATCTTCTTCGAGCAGCTCGGCTACAAACCGTCAAGCAAAGTGCCCGGGTTGAAGAAATCCGTCGGCGAGGAATTGTTGAAGGAACACATCAGCTACGGCCCGCTGGTGCAAAAGCTGTTGAAGCGCTTCAACAACTCGTCACTCGTCACTCGTCACTCGTCACTTCCGATAAAAGCTTTCGCGCACATCACCGGCGGCGGTTTCGTGGACAACATCCCGCGCGTGCTGCCGAAGTCGCTGGATTGCGTCATCAAGAAAGGTTCGTGGGACATGCTACCCATCTTCCAGATCATCGAACAGAAGAGCGGCGTGCCGGACGACGAATTGTATCAGGTCTTCAACATGGGCATCGGGATGATTTCCATTGTTTCCGCCGACAAGGCGAAAGACATTTTGAAATTCATCAACACGCAGAAGCACAAAGCCTGGATCATCGGCGAAGTCGTCAAAGGCAAAGGCGAAGCGCGGGTGGTTTGATTTTTTTATCCGCAGATTGCGCCGATTCCCGCAGATTTTTTATTTTTAATCTGCGACATCTGTGTAATCTGCGGATATGAATTCCCATCACACAAAGCTAGTTTTTGCCTTTGTTTGTGCATGCCTGCTTTCTTCCTTTTCGCTCCGCGCCGAAGTGGTTTCCGCCACCATCAAAACACCACCGCCCGCCGAGTCCGGCTATTTCAAGCTTGGCACCACCAAAAATCCCACCGGCCACAAAATCGGCGTGAACAGCTGCAGTCTGCTGTTCGACGGCCAGCCGGTGTTTCCCGTGATGGGTGAAATGCACTATTCGCGCGTGCCGCAGGCCGAGTGGCGCGAGGAACTGCTCAAGATGAAGGGCGGCGGCGTGGACATCGTGGCGACCTACGTTTTCTGGATTCATCACGAGGAAATCGAAGGCCAGTGGGATTGGAGCGGCCAGCACGATTTGAAAAAGTTTTTGCAGACGTGCAATGAACTCGGATTGAAAGTCATCGTCCGCTGCGGCCCGTGGTGCCACGGCGAAGTCCGCAACGGAGGTTTTCCCGACTGGGTGCAGGCGCACAAGGATTGGAAGCTGCGCTCGACGGACACCAATTTTCTCGCGGCGGTAAAAATCCTTTATGCCCAAATCGCCGAGCAGATGCGCGGCGAATTGTGGAAGGACGGCGGTCCGGTCATCGGCATCCAGGTGGACAATGAATTTGGCGGCTCGCCAAGTTACTTGATGGCGTTGAAAAAAATCGCGATTGAAGCCGGCATGGACGTGCCGCTTTACATCAAGACCGGCTGGCCGCCGATGCGCACGCCCGTGCCGCTGGGCGAATTGCTGCCGCTGTTCGGTGCCTACCCCGATGGCTTTTGGAGCCGCAGCCTGCAGCCGATGGATGGCAATGACTGGGAAAATTTCACCTTCCGAATCACGCGCACGGACACCGGCATCGGCAACGACACTTTGAAGATGGACAAGAATGGCGATACCGCCGGCACGGAGAAATATCCGCATCTCACCTGCGAAGTCGGCGGCGGGATGCCGGCGTCGTATCACCGCCGCATCAATTATGATCCGCGCGATGTCGAGGCGAACGTGCTGACGCAGCTTGGCGGCGGCAGCAGCCTGCTCGGCTATTACATGTATCACGGCGGACAGAATCCCGAAGGCAAACTCTCGACGCTGCAAGAATCCACCGCCACCGGCTACCCGAACGATTTGCCGGTGAAATCTTATGACTTCAACGCGCCGCTCGGCGAGTTCGGCCAGATCAACCCGCAATACTACTGGCTGCGTCGGCTGCATCTGTTTCTCCACGACTTTGGCGCGCCGCTCGCGCAAATGCCGACGACGCTGCCCGATTTGCGACCGGCGGATAGAAATGATTTTACCACGCTGCGCTGGGCCGTGCGTTCGGACGGCGACAGCGGCTACGTTTTCGTGAACAACTACCAACGGCTCCAGCCACTGCCCGCAAAAACCAACGTGAGGTTCAAATTGAATCTGCCCGGCGGTGAATTTGTTTTCCCCGCGAAACCGGTGACGATTCCGGCGGACGAATTTTTCTTCTGGCCGTTCAACCTCGACCTCGGCGGCGCGAAGCTGATTTACGCCACGGCGCAGCCGGTTTGCAAAACTGATGATGGCAAGGTGCAAACTTTTTTCTTCGCGGAAACACCAGGCGTCAAAGCCGAGTTTGTTTTTGATCCCAAAACATTGTCATCTTCAAACACAGTTTTCGAAAACGTAAGACCAGGTTGCGGCGGCGACTCATTTCACTTGAAAACAGAAGCTGGCAGGTCAGTTCAAGTTATTTTATTAAACGAACCCAGCTCGACAGACGCGTTTGCCTTAATGCAAAAGGATACCCCCGGTTCGCTGCTGGTTTCAGTGCGCAAACCGGAATCCATAACAACGGCGTCAGCGGAACAGATTCGCCCTGCCGGGCCAGCGCGGGAAATTCCATTAAGCCATGACAAAGCACACATCGCCATTGCGCCAGTGGATTCTGATTTCACGAATGCGGCGGTCTGGAAAATCACGTTGCCGCCCAAACTGGATTTGAGTTTGCATCCGCTTCTGCGAATCCATTACATCGGCGACGTGGCGCGGCTGACGCTCGACGGCAAACTGATCGCGGATAATTTTTACAGCGGCCGCGAGTTTGACTTGGGCTTGCAGCGCTACGCGCCAGAGATTTTCACCGGCGATTTGCGGCTGGAAATCTTGCCGCTGCGCCGGAACGCGCCGATTTTTCTCGAACCCAAAGCCCGACCGGATTTCGGCACGAACGAAAGCTTGGTGAAACTTCAGTCGGCGGCAATCGTCAATCAGGTTGAATTTGGAAACTAAATCTGCTCCATTCCCGCTTGCATGAAAAATAAAATCCTCACCGTGGTTCTTTTCGCGCTGGCCGGCTTCGGCGCCCAGGCGTTCATCGTTCCCGAGGGCCTTCCGGTTCCGGATCTGACCCTCTGGTATCAGCAGCCCGCCGCCGACAGCAAGCCGATGAACGAGGCCCTGCCCATCGGCAACGGGCGGCTGGGCGCGCTGATCTTCGGCTCGCCGGCGCGCGAGCGCATCAGCGTAAACGAGGACAGCCTTTGGACCGGCGGCGAAAATCCGACTGGCGATTACAATTCGATGGGCGCGTATCAGGTGCTGGGCAATGTGTTCGTGAACCTGCCCGGCCAGACGAACGTGGCGAACTATCGCCGTGATCTCAATTTGGCCGAGGCGTTCTCAACTGTCCGCTATACCGCAAACGGCGCGGGTTTCCACCGCACATTCTTTTGCAGCCATCCG
>Ga0316224_1001231_pt1 | contig 29597 bp, 25 predicted proteins | sample TBH18013metaG_FD_206254 | JGI IMG/M metagenome (GOLD analysis project Ga0316224, IMG submission 206254) | Freshwater microbial communities from Trout Bog Lake, Wisconsin, USA - TBH18013 | ecosystem: Environmental > Aquatic > Freshwater > Lake > Hypolimnion/Profundal zone | place: USA: Wisconsin... | reverse complement strand
ACGGAAATATCGGTGCGCCATCGCAGTACCGCGACATACGCGATGCGATACTGAAGATGTCGGGCATACAGATACAGATCAAGACAGCAGATAAGGCGCTGCTGAAGTGGGGCGGTATCTTTTCGTCAGTGTCCATGCCCAGCAACGAGGGCGGCAAGCGCTCCGGCGCGTTCGTAACCATCGAGATACGGCGCGATGTGGCCCAGCAGCTCATTGATGTGCATTACAAAGACGGCGTGGCACAGCAGTACACTAAGTACATGCTGCATGTGGCTATGGAGTGCAAGTACAAGTACACCAGCAACATATACAAGCTGCTGTGCAGCTACCGCAGCCGGCGCGTGTACAGCTGCACGGTAGACGAGCTGCGCGAACACCTGGCACTGCCGCCAAATATGTACCCGAATTTTAATGACTTAAAGCGCTTTATCCTGGACCCCGTGGCTGCGGAATTGAAGTCTTTAGCTGATCTGTATTACGACACTACAGATCACGACTTTACGGTGCGCTCAGGGCGTAAGGTGGTGAAACTGAACTTTACCATCAAGTACCCGGTAACTGAAGCGCTGTACGACCGCGAGAAAACAAAGTTCATCCGCGAGCTGATGAAAACATTTGGCTGCACTGCACGGCACATTGACCAGATCGTACCCTACCTGACCCCTGATGTGAATTGGTACAATCTGGAGGCGGTTGTAGACCGTTGCTACTATCTTTGCAGTAAACGCATGGTAGACCACCCTGCGGCCCATATTACCCGGTCTGTGATCGAAGAGCTGGAGAAATCACTGCCAGTGTGAGCTTGTGAGAAAAGTTGTGCACCTGGCACGCGCCGCACCCTCCGGGGTGCGGTTTTTTTATGTCCCTTTGAAAAAATGTCAGTACCGCATTTTGGTATTAATAAAAAAAGTTAGTTGTGTATTACTCGCAATAGGGGGTATTTAGTTGTGTTGTACTCGCAATAATAGTTGTGTTGTACTCGCAATTAGTTGTGTTGTACTCGCAATTAGTTGTGTTGTACTCGCAATAGGTCGCCTGTAATGCAGTACTATGGCTGTTCTCCGAGCCTCCTCAATCTATATCAACTCTTTAAACTAAGATATCAAAGGAAAAAAGGAATAGGCATCCATGCAAAATGGGGGTAAAAAGTGCGACAAATTGGCGGGAATGAGGGAAAAAAATTGAAAAAAACATCCGAAATCAACAAGGTTTCTTGCGGCGCGAAAATTTAGTTGTGTTGTACTCGTAATAGAGATTTCGGGATTGATAGTCAATTACTTACGTTTTGCAGTATAGAAACGTAAATGTTAATAACGCATAAAAATACCCGGCGTGGGAGCGCCGGGTAGCCTTTTTTTTCTCGGTGGGAAAGGCTCCACGCTTTCTTAGCGGCTCCCACGTGCAAACAGTATGCCGCCGGGTATTACCCCCCTTTCAGGGCCACTTAAGTATATCCCTGACTACAGAGACCGCGCTCTTAAATAGTAACCCTCTGATCGATCAGACTACGCATTAAAGTTTCATTCATTTTTTCGACCGGAACAAAGATTACGTTAGTTGTACAGCTTCCATATCGGTAATACACTTGGTAGCTACCCATGTAAAATACTACTTCAATCGTAACACCCGGAGCGTACTTCGCAAAGAATGTACATGACCAGGTATAGGCCATAATATGCTCTTTATCAACCCTTGCCGCATCGGTGTATGTATATGATATTTTCCATTTCTGGCGGCGTGTACGTTCTAATATTTTCATCGGCACTGGACGTGGTGGATGTACAGGACCTTTCACGCACATCAATATACCGTACTCTGGTAGCATTATCGGTTTGATCATAATAATATTTTACTCACTTACAAATACATGCCCACAGAACCCCGTACCGAGGCACGAGCCGTCTATGGTGCTGTATATTTTTTTATAAAAGATATGGTTCTCAATGCTCACCGTGTAGCTGTTAATAGCTGCGGTGGCCACCAGCCCCCCACCGGCAGAGCTGCGGATGGCGCTCATACATTCCTGGTCGGTAGGCAGCGAAAGACAGATCAGCGCGGCAGCGCAAAAAATAACGACAAAAAATCCCCAAAGGTTTTTCATATACTTCATTTTAAGGTAACAGATCATTGCCTACCAGCGTAGCGTGGTAGTTGTGCCAGTACTTATATCCCTCCGGGCTTTTACTCCAGTTGAATGCCTGGCTAAGTGCATACTCCAGTGATCGTGACGGTGTGTGTGCATCCTCCCACCACATATTATTCAGCGCCTGCGATCTGTAGGGCTGCGGGAGGTCTTGCAGCCAGTTCTCAATCGTTCTCAATTTCGTAAATATTGTAGGGGTGAACATACATAAGATCGCCACACTTCAGGCCGTGCAGCTCTGTGCATACCAGGTCGTTATTTACTTCAGCGAGGAATACGCGTACCGGCTTCAGTTGCACCCGCATAATCCTGCACCAGAACCGTTCGCCCTTCGCGCATACTTTTATAAAGTCGCCCGGCTTCAGGCACCTGATATCCATATCGTGCGGCACTTTAAAAGTGTCGTTCAGCACACTAAGTACTATCGCATCCTCCAGTGGCGGGTTGAGTATAACCTCATTCATACTACTGTATTTTTGAAACCCAAAATAATGATTTCTTATCAGTGATCTTCTTATACGCGAGCTGCTGTATGGCATCGTGCAGAACGTCTGAAGGGCTTTTGTAGCCGCACTCTTCGATCAGTGCGGCCACTGTTTTATTGAGGCCCTCTGTAACCCGGCAGCTGATGCGCTCATCGCGTACATATGCGCTCTTCCGGTTGGGCGCGTTCTTCGGCCTGCCGCTATCTTTTAATACTGCCATACTGATTTTTATACAACTGCCATTCATTGAGGTGCTGTGCGATCACCTTCATAGCAATGTCTATATCTTGTTTCTTAGCGAGCTGTGCGCGCCTGTCTACAATGGCCATCATCTCTATATAGACGATCTTCAATGCCTCCGGCAGCGGCATCTCAAAGCCGCCAACAAGCTGTACCTGCGGCAGGTCTTCCGGCCTTAATTTGTGTGGGTCCATTTTCTAATGATATTTTAATGGTCTGATAATTGATCGCCGGTCTTCTTTTGCAGCTTTCTTAACTTCATCACATAGTCTATCCTGGCTTCTTCTCGTGTCTCTCCCCACCCACTCATTATGGCTGTATCGTTCTTCATTGCGTTCTTAATGTGTTCGTGCGTGAAGAGTGATTTTACGTGCCTTAATTCGTCACCGTCTGTGATCGTTTTACCTACCGGGAAAGAAAATAAAAAGTTCATTGCGCATAATATTTTAATGGTCTGATAATTGATCGCCGGTCTTACTATCTATTTTTTTCATCCGCATTAAAAAATTTTTTTTTGCTTCTTCTAAATTAGCACCTGTACCTGTCATAATAAACATTTTCTGCCTCATTGCAATTTCTATGTCCTCGTGAGTCATAAGGGGTATGATATGCCTCAATTCATCACCTATAGTGATTGTTTTATTAGTTACAAATGCTAACAAGTAGTTCATAATAAAGATAATATTTGTCGGACAAATATACCAAACAAATTAAAATAGCCAACATTTTTAAAAAAATTGGGGATAAAAAAACCGAAAAAATGAAACCCGCTACAGGAGCGGGTTTCAGACGTACGCAGTTGAACCGCTGCGCCGTGATCGCCCGGACGGCCGTCCGGGCAAGTTCCATAACCGGTTTTATGTTAAACAGGTAATATTTGTCGGACATTCACCGCTCCCTTTTTGATGATCGCCTGTAGGGCAATATACTTGATATTTTCCTCCCGCTCTTCAGGTGACAGAGTGCCGTCTACTGCCTCCAGTACTTCACTTATTTCAAAGTCCTGCGAGCCTCGCCCATCGGCATGTAATTGTATATTTACCGGCAGCTGCGGCGGGTAGTTCTTCAATACGGATATCAGTGTCTCTATGGTCATGCTATCATTTTTTGCTTCGATGAAAAAATACTTTTCTTGATGATCTTGTCTATCTCCCTGATCACATCGCACACCACCTTTTTGCTCAATGGCGCATCCACGATATCGGTACGCTGCCACACAATATAAAAGGCCACGGCGCTCGCCGGCTCCAGCGCCAGCGTATAGGTCTTACTGCCACGCTGTAGCATGGCGGTGATGGTGCGGTGGTGTTGCAGCATATGCTCCAGCTCCAGCAGCTCATACACATCGCGTGCCGCGCACTGCGGTATATAATCCTCGTACGCTGCCGCCAGCGCCGCCAGTTCTTTGGCTGTGAGCTTTATTTTAAATTGTGGCTTCATTTTATTGCAGGTAAGTGATCAAAGTATAATCGTTGCATAAGGTAGTGTTCATCTACCAGGTCCTCGATGATCGCTGCAATGCTTTTATCCTTTAGCCGGGTACTGTGTTCCTGGCACCACTGTAGCTTTGCTGCGGTGAGCTGGTTGGTCCTGAAGTTCATCTGCTTATCCTGTGTGCCGGTGCCTTTCTTTCGGCCTGGCTTCTTCTTATGCCATATAGGCCCTGCCTGCACACCCGGAGCAATCAAATCACCAATACTTTTCTTTTTAGCGGGCATGGAGCGCCTATTTTTGTATATACAAAATTAGGTAAAAAAATGAAATAAGGAAGGAAAATTAATTACTGATCACCTTGATCACCACTACCCCACCCAATACAGCCAGGCCGGCGGTAAGGTAGGGGTGCTGCTTCCAGAACGGGGGGTGGCTGTCTCTCATCATCTTCTTGGTGGCTGCCTTGTAGGTCTTGTCCAGCATGTTCAGCCGACTCATGGTGTTCTTCATCTTAGCCAGGTAGCTGGCCTCGCTTTCCTTGCCATAGTAGCCATTCAGCTTCAGCCGGTGTACGAAGTCTTCCAGGCTGGTGGCATCTGCGGGATTGCCCGGTCCTTTGGTAAGCTCGTGGTAATATTGAGCTGCAAAGTCATCCAGGTCTTTGAAGTGTATGGCGTACGTCTTATTTGCAGGCATATACACGCCCTTTTGCTGCCCGGCGAACCATATGATATTGCCGGGGTTGTTATCCTTCACGGCAGGACCATTGCTGTAGCCACCGCTTTCCATGTATAGCTGCGGTATAGCCCACTGTAGTATACGGGCCGGCAGGCCGGCATTGTCGAGGGCGGTGTAGAGATCGCCGGCATAGCCCTTAAGTACCAGCTGGCCGGCTTTATCCCTGGTGCCGGTGGTTATGGCCGCTGTATTGGCATCCTTGCCCTGCTGCTCTGCTATGGGCATGTTGCTGCTCTGCGTTACCGGCGACATCTTCTGCTGGCCATATGTAGGGCTGCTGTAGGTAATGCCATCGGCCTTGCCTACCCTACCCCTGCCGTAATATGTCTCCAGCCAGTGCGCCATTATTGTACACAAAGATAATTAAAAATATAAGTGTTGGGGGTGATCGCAGCATTATTGCGTATCGTGAACAGTGCTGTGGTAGATAATCCTACGTATGGCTGGAATATAGAGCTGCCGCCCAAAGCAGTGTTAACATTAGCCGGCGTAATGAATATATACGGCGCTGTGGCAAAGGCATTGGCAAAATTGACCTGCACCAGCGGCGGGCCTGATGTGCCTACATTGGCCACTACTAACGTAATTGTGCCGGCTACATCTGTACCCGCAATAGTTGCAGTGGCACCTGTACCCGCTCCGGATCCTGCCGCGATCGTGGGCGTGCTGCCCAGGCCGCCTATATGCTGGCTCTTGATCACGGTGCCATCAAAGGCAAGAGCGGAAGTGCTTGTGCGTAGCGTGTTGGAGGCATCCATCCATAGCACCGTGAGCGCGGCAGAGCCAGATATCCCACTACCTATGGCAGCTCCTGCGCCTGTGGCCCCGGTAGCGCCTGCAGGCCCTGTTACACCTGTTGCGCCGGTGGGTCCTGTACCACCTGTTGCGCCGGTGGGTCCCGTTCCTCCTGTTGCGCCTGTAGGTCCCGTACCGCCTGTAGGCCCTGTTCCACCGGTAGCGCCTGTGGGTCCTGTTCCACCGGTAGCGCCGGTGGGTCCTGTACCACCGGTAGCGCCTGTAGGCCCTGTTCCACCTGTTGCGCCGGTGGGTCCCGTTCCTCCTGTTGCGCCTGTAGGTCCCGTACCGCCTGTAGCGCCTGTAGGCCCTGTTCCACCGGTTGCGCCTGTGGGTCCTGTTCCACCGGTTGCGCCTGTGGGTCCTGTTCCACCGGTAGCGCCTGTCGGTCCTGTAGGCCCTGTGGGGCCGGTTACGCCACTGCTGTTACTGAGTACCTGCGCCCATGTAGTGCCATTCCATTCACACAAAGCCTGGGGCGGGTCGAGGTTGAGATACCAATCGCCAATTGCCAGCCCCACTGCGGGGCGGTCTGCGAGCAGCCCCTGCGTGATACCGGGAAGAGAGCCGGTACGGTTAACAACTGCGTTTACGATGTATCCCATTAGCTGTGGTACTCTTTGGTTATGGCCACCAGGTTGCACCCGGCTGCGCGGTCGTTAGGAAATACGATGTCGAATGCCTGTGTGAGCATCTCACCGGGGTACAGATCAAACTGATAGCCGGTTCCGGGTGTGAGCAGCAGCTGGCCGTTGATGGTCACATTCTGTGTACCCTGGTTGAGAAAGGTAAGTGTATTGCAATCTGCCAAAAAGGTTTTCGATACCACTATGGGTATGATGGAGACGTGTACATTATGGTATTTTGAACGGTCCATATTACGCTAATTGACGAAGTTTTTTGAGCGCCAGCTCCATGAGATCAGGGTCCTTTGTGAGGCCGGCGAGTAGTGTGAGGTCTGCGGCCAGCTCTGCCCATCCTTTAGCGTTGGCGTGTGTCTTGGCCTCTTCTGTTATGTTGGGGTCAAAGTAGCCGTGTTTGCCTACGTAATAGCCTGCCATCGTGCGTATGGCGTGGCTCACCTGCTGATCGGCGGTCATATCCCCCTGCGGGGGCGCTTGTGTATCTGTTTCCACGCCTGCTATGTTGTGCGCCGGGCGTGGCCCGGCAGCCTGTTGAAACTTGTGTTTGATGATGGTGCTCCAGTCTTTGATGATCTCGGCGATCCAGGGGTACTTGCTGCCCTGCTCACCGATGAACCCGATAGCGCCCTGGATACCATCTAATTTTTTACCGCTGCCCTCCGATAGCTGTTTCTCCAGCTCCTCGATCTCGTCCTCATGCTCGCGCTCCAGGTCCTCGATGCGGCGGTCGTACTTATCCTCCAGGCGCGCCAGCTTCTCGGCAAACAGCTCATTGAGCATGGCGGTATTACCTGCCCCTGCCCCACCGGGGGTATAGCGCTCTATAGATGTGGCCTCTGAGAACTTAAAAGGCAGGGAGCCACATACGGGCGTGGTGTTGTTGATCTTGCCGCTCTTGCCGGTCTCATCGTGAAACTTTATCGTGTAGGCATAATCGCTGTTGCTCTCCTTGATCAGGTCCAGGTACTTAACGAGCATGGCCTCACGCGCCTCCTCCTCCTCTTCGGAGCAGGAAAACGAAAGGTCCTTTGCCGTACGCCATATGGAAAAGAAGGGTTTGCCCTGCATCTCCCATACGGTCATTACCCCCGCCTTGTCCCTGGTCATTACCGGATTGCTCATAGACTAAGTTCTTTTGCGCAATTTACCATCAATATCGCGGAATGTGTAGTGTACGCCCAAAACAAAAGCCAGGTCGGTGGTGTTGGCCAGGCCGCCGGGAGCTATGTTGAGGAATGACTTTTCCCAGGTTATGTTTAGATCGTAATAAGGGAGCAGCTGGCGTACAAAGGAGGCGCTGCCGGCTGCCTGGTTCTGTAGCCTGTGTATGGCGGTGGCAGGCAGCCAGCGGATCACCTGGCTGGTGTTGCTGTAGCGGCCATGCCCATCGTTGCCGGTCACTTCCTTGTCCGGGTCGTTGGTCTCAAAGGTAAGCGTGAGCAGCTTGGCCTGTGCATCCGGTATCAGGGCAACGGCTTCGGGCTGCGCAAATGCCAGGTCATTGGCAAAGAAGCACTCCAGCGAAAGGATACGCGCATAACGGATATCGCTCTGATCAGGAAAGGATATGCTCGTCTGTGTGTTTCCTCCGCTTGCTACGCCTGGTATCTTGAGGGTTACCAGGCGAAAAAAATGTTCACCATCGTAGTTCATGGCAGAAAGTATGAAGCACCCCGCCCATCGGGCAGGGTGCTGGTTAAAAAATAGTTGTTACTTAGCCCTTTTTGGTGGCGTTGTCCATGATAGACGATGCGTTCTGCGCCAAAAATCCTTGCCACTTCATAGCGATGTGCCAGGTGTTGCCGCCGCCCAGATTCACACCACCCCAGTTGTTGTTGTAGTTGACGGTGTACAGGTTGTTGTTGGCACCGTTGATGATCCAGTTAGGCTCGGTAACCACATAGCCATCATCGCTCAGGTCCTGCTGACTGAAGAACTCGCTCCCGGATATAGGGAATGCAGGCACCTGCGTTTGTGGAATGTAATAGTGCTGGCTCATATCCCAGGCCGGGGTGAGGGTATCACCGTTCACCTGCACATTCAGCACGCCCTGTGTCCATATGCCCACCATAGTGTTGAGGTCGAGCGCGCCGGCACCATAGAGGTACGGGTTGGGGAAGGTGGCGAGCTGGTAGGCGAATGTGGTATTGCCGCCGGCTGTGCGCTTGCAGATCAGGAAGAAGCCCAGGGCATAGGTAAAGAACACATCCTGCAATTTGATGCGTTTTTCTTCGGGCAATATGCCCGGATTGCCTACGTTGAACAGGCCGTCCTGTACATTGAACACATACTGCGTGGTAGTGCTTACCAGCGGTATCTGGCTCCACAGGTACGACTGTGCGGCCCGGAGGTTCTTTTTATTGGTCTTGGCAGCCCTGGAGCTGTTATTGACAACATAATCGCCGCTCTCTTCGAGGGTCTTCACCATCTCCATGTAGGACTTCCGGTGCGGGTCTTGTAATCTTTGGCTTTGGCCCATGATTATAAAATTAAAAAGTTAATAAAAGATTGTGCTTACTGAAGTGCAGGCGTTTACGGCTGCGCAGGATCTTAACCGATGCTACCCATGCGGTAGCTGCCAATAGGCTCCATGTAGTCGCGGGAAGGCTCTTCCATATCGCCTATGCGGCCACTGTTGCTGATAGCGCCACTCATGTAGCTGTCGTTGCTGAAGCCCTTTACCCGTTGCGGCATCTCCATGTACTCGCCGCCGCCCATGATACCGCTAACGAGGTCATCGAGGCCGTGGATGATACCGAGATCATGCGTGAGGGATATAGCGCCGGTGCCTAAGAGGCCCCACCCTACCCCGCGCATTACCGGGTGCGGGCTTTTGTGGAAGTAGTACCCCGCTGCGAGCTGGCCTGCGGCCACGATCTTCGGGCTAACAGTCGCAGGCACCATACGTTGTATGACTGTGCCGCCTACCGAGGCTAAAATAAGCCCCAACACTTCCTCCAGGTCGTTCTTTGCAGAACCGGACATAGCACCTATGCGGCGGCGTGGTGCGCGGCGCTTTGTTGTGTGGTGCTTTTTTCTTTTTGCCATAGTAGCTAAAATTTAGAATTAATAATGAAAAACGGTTATATAGAGCGCTTTAGTGCGCTTATGTGCTTTTTGGAGGCTGCGATCGCTGCCATGGTGTGGACGATCTCGCGGCGTATTTTGGTTTTTTCACTCAAAGTATGGCCGGGTGTCTTCAGCGCTGCCTGGTGGCGCTTTAATGCGCTCTCCAGCTGTGCCTGGTGGCTATGCTCATGGTGTATCTTCGTCATGGCTATACCGGAGATACTTATGCTGCTGGTGCCTTTCTTGCCCGGCTTTATCTTTACCTTGATCTTGCGGGGCGCAGCTGGTGCAGCCTTTTTCGGCTGCGCTGGCCGCCTCTTCACTTTGCCTACGGCGCGTTTCTTTGGCGCTGCTTTCTTAGCCACTGCCCTTTTTTTAGGTGCGGCCTTTTTGGTGGCGCGGTTGGCTTTAGCTACCGCCTTCACGGCCTCGGCCTGTGTAAGGTTCGGATGCTTGCGGCGGTATGCTGCTGCTTTGCTGAAAAGGTTTGTTGCCATTATCTGCGTCTTTTAGGTCCTTTATGTAAAATCTTGGGCAGTACCACCGCTGCTAACAGCACTACCCCGCCCATGATGAAATATGTTTTGTGATCTGCGACAAATGATGTGGCCGTGTGGAGCATGGCCGCAAATCCGCCATCATGCTTTGCCGGTGTCTTATCCGCATGATCTCCGCCCGGATCATCCCCTCCCCCATCGCCAGTCGGTTCGCCGGTCTCCGGGTCGTGGCCCTCGCTGTCCTGGTCGGCGGCGTGAGCGCCGGGTACGTCCTTTATGTGCAGTGTCTGTGTGCCGTCCGGGTTGTCGGTTACGGCTGTCTTAGTGCCGTCATCGTGGGTAGTGCCGTCTCCGTCTGTGGCTTCGCCGTCATCGCTTTTGTCGTTGTGCTTTTTGGCTATGTCCTCGGTAGCATCAGCGCCGGCCTTGTTCATGTGGTCCACGTCCAGGCCGAACGATTTAAGCAGGCTCTTAGCCTCTGCGATCAGCGGTGCCGCGGCTGCTATTGCAGCCACTACAGCCGGCGCAAAGCCTATGCTGTCGCCATCCATACCGCCTACGTAGGTGCTGTTGGACAGGCCGCCGGATATGCCTACCCCGTACATATCGGTATCACCGAAGCCCGATACGGCCACCTTGCTGTGCTTGTGCAGCTTGTTGTGGGTGCCTACTCCCTTTTTGATGGCCTTCATCAGCGCACCCGGCTTGCCGCCTATCTTCTTCCAAAACTTTTGCAGCTTTGCCCATCCGGGGCTGGAGGTGCTGTAGGCGGCGTGCTTCCACATATTCACGCCCAGGTTAAACATATTCAGCTCGGTGAGCAGCAGGAAGGCCCCGCGGCTCGGTGCCATCGTTACCTTGAGTAGCAGCTTGCCGGGCTTGATCTTGATATGTATGCCGTGGTGGTGGTGCGTGTGGTGGGCCTTCTTATGGGCCGTGTGCTTGCCGATGCTGTCGGCCATACCGCTCATGCCCGGAGGCGGAGGCAGGTGGAAGCGGCGCTCCTGGCGCTCTATAACGGCGCGTGGCCCGTACTCATCGAGCCAGTGGCCAAACCCGCGGTGGTGGTGGTGATGGTGGCCGCTTACTGTATCTTCATTACCGAGGCCCGATACTCTGTACAGGCTCCCGATGGTGGCGCTCTTGCTCATGGGCGGTATTTTGTCGATCTTGCTTACCGGGGCTACAGTGCGGCTGTCAAAGCCTGCTATCTGCGGCACCGGGTCTATCCATACTTCTTTGCCGTTGATCACACATACTGCGAACACATGGCCGGGGTTGCTCTTCTTAGCGTTGTAGTTGGCATAGCGATAGAAGGACCTTACCGGGTATCCCCTGCGCTCCAGGGCCTGTAATACGCCCACTATGTAGCTGGCGTAGTGCTTGCAGTCGGTGCGAAAGTGCATCCCTCCCTCGGTGATGATGGCCGCCGGTGTCTTCACCGTTTGCATCATCGTCTTTTCCTCCAGGTAGGGCGCTTCATTGCGCATGAAGGAGAACAGGTGGCGGCATGTGGAGAGTGTATCTCCCTGCCAGTGATCTTCGCAGATCTCGTCATAATGCGCGGCATGTTCCCGGTGGCCCTTCATCATCTCGCGGATGATATCGAACGTATCCTGCCGCCGCGTTACCATGCGCTGCCGTCCCTGGTAGGGTGGCAGCTTTTCAAGTAATATGGCGGTGTCGGTACTCATGCTATCGCGGTCTCACAAACATTTTTATAAAAAGGTAAAAAAGACTCGTAAAACAGATCAACGTACTTAGCCGGGTACATTGCTTCACTATTGGCCGCATAGTGTGGACCATTGCCGAATATGCCCCAAAATTTATAAAATAGATCCTGGTCATCTTTTGGCAGGTCTTTGCCAAAAATAAATTCTGTATTTAGTACCGGTATGTTTGCTGGTCTACTCATGCTATCGCGAATGAAGTATTGGCGGGGTACACCCTGTTATCGATCGTAATGTTGCCACGGAAGTGCAGTACCTGTCCGTGTACCTGTCCGGCCATCAGCTGCGATAAGTACTCCAGCAACGGCAGCGCCTTCAGCTTGATGCTGAAGGGTACTATCGTTTCGCCTTCGGGCTGAATGATCGTATTGCCGTACTTGTTCACAGCGCCCAGGTTAAAGACCGTTTTCCCCTGGTTGGTGGCTATCAGCACATTGCCCACGAGGGCCTGTATGCTCATGGGTGCCGGGTTGGGGTTCTGTAGCCTTATGGTGAAGTCTACACTATCCTTCCTGATCTTCACCTGTGGCAACGAGATGCGGATATTGTCGATGTACTTTCTCACAGCGATCGGCACCAATATTTTTGGCTTGATCACATTGCGATAGACAGAGAGGGCCAATAGGCCCACGCCTGCTATGATGAGTACACCACCTCCGCCGCTGTCGTTGCTCTTTGCCATTTATGCCAGCGCTGTGGAGTAAAGTATGGTGGTCGTGAAGTAAAAGAAAACGCCATCAGACAGTACTGCTGTGGGGCTTAGGGTAACAACGGGGCCGGGGTTGACGAGGTTCTGTATACCTACGGTAACGGCGGCATCATGCACGGCCAGGCCGGTGATGTAACCATTTGCGCCCGATGCACCGGTGGTGCCAATGGTCGATGCTTTTGCTGCGATTGTATTTGCCATAAAAAAAATATTAAGAGGTTGATGAAACTTTGAAAAAAGCGCGGGGTACTTTGCCGGTTCCCCGCGCAACTCCTTCCGGGAGTGTCCTGTGTGAAAGAACGATTTTTATTTGTGATCGTGGAAGGCTTGCGCGATATCATGTGCGCGGATCACTAATGCTTTTATCTCGGTTTTGCCGAATGGCTTATCCGGGTGCGCAGGTGGTAAATTGCAGCACAATGCAGCCAGAACTTTCTCGGCTGTGTCTTTGATTTGTTGTTGCGTAACGGCCATAACATGAGATTTTAGAACAGTTTTTATCTGTTCACACATATGGCACTCTTTGGAAGGATATAACGAAAGTAATTATTTTTCTGATAATGTCAAACTTACGCCCATAATTTTTTTGTATAGGTTGGCGTACAGGTCGGGGAATAGCCGGTCGCATACCTCCGGCTCCCTGAAGAGAATCTCCGCGCTCTCCAGCTCTTCGGTGCGCTGGCCCACTACGTAGGCTACATTGAACATGCCTGCCATCATCAGTATCTGCATGAGCATGTATGCGCCCTCGCGGCGTTGCGGGAGGTAGTTCCAGCACTCAAATGCGGCCATCAGCACTTTATTGCCATCGGTAGTTACTTTCTGTTGCAGCTTGCACACCTGGTACAGGCTGTACCATACTTCCTCGTACCAGCCACCGGCACGCGCACGTTCCTGGTAGGAGGCGATGGCGCGGTCTATCTTCCCGGCATCCCTCCAGCTCTGTGCCAGGTACAACAGGTAGCGGTTGCGCAGGTTGATATCCAGGTCCGGCTGCATCAGCTCGCGCTCTATCATTACCGCATGTTCGTAGTAATGCTCCGGGCCACGCTGGCGCGGGCCTGTTTCTTTCACTGCCTCATGTATGATCAATCCCTCCAGGTGGCCGCGTGTAAATTCGCCTTCCACCAGCTCCGGGTACTCATGTGCTATGCCGGTAAATTTCCAGTCCAGGTCGCCGCGGAATAGTTGCAGCACATCGTAAGAAAGTTCGCCGCAACGCTTAGTGATGTAGTAGGCATGTTCTGTGAGGTCCTGCAATGCCTCTTGTGATAACATGCGCTCCGTTAACTCCACGGTGTTGTCGGCATCAATTTGCAAAATGTAATCGCAGCCGGTTTGTCTCGCGAGCTGCATGAGCTTAGTGCGTTTGTGATCAGCACGGTGGATCGTTTTGTTTAGCTCCATGTGCCAGCGTACATCGTTATCAATGCACCAGTGTGCTGCTATCTCCCTGCTGCGGTCTTTGCTTTCACTATCCAGCACCACGAGCGCATCAGCAATACCCGTTACACTCTCCAGCAGCGCAGGTAAAAATTTCTCTTCGTTGTATACCGGCACTGCCAGGCAAATGGTTTTTCCGTTGATCATTTTCCATTTTTGATTTTACGAATGATGGTAAGTACTGCGATCACGATGAAGAGTGTGCCACTTGCAATAAGTGAGATAACGATAACGAGCGGTAGCGTAATGTCGAGTAGTGTCATTTTACGATCTCATAATCTGTGAACGGTTGGTCCAGTTGCTTGCGCTCCTGGTGTTTGTCTATGGTGTCGTTGGTGGTACGTACAGCGGCATTGCGTACCATACCGATGAGCAGTGCGCTGCCTATGGTTGCAAACAGATCTACTACGAGGTACTGGTGCCTTTGCATAGCCCGCTTATGTTTCTTTCTGCCCATATATTAAAATTTGTTGTAACATTTATTTAACACTCCCCCACCCCGCACGGGCGTAAATATACGGATATATCCCGTATATTTGCAATTGCAAATCTCACAAGCAAAAAACACAACTATGTCCAAACAAAGACAGGCTAACCTTGCCATTCCCGACCTCAAAGGAATTACTGTAGTGCAGTCCAACCGGGTAACTAATGCGAAACGGGACTACTCCCTGATCCAGGAAAGGGTGTTCACCTTCCTGATGTACAACTTACAGACCGAGATCAACCAGGTGATGAACGGTACGAGTGTAACACAACTAAATATTTTCCGGGACATCCCCAGCGATGTGCTGGCGATGAACATACCCCTCGGTAATATCGGTGCGCCATCGCAGTACCGCGACATACGCGATGCGATACTGAAGATGTCGGGCATACAGATACAGATCAAGACAGCAGATAAGGCGCTGCTGAAGTGGGGCGGAATCTTTTCGTCAGTGTCCATGCCCAGCAACGAGGGCGGCAAGCGCTCCGGCGCGTTCGTAACCATCGAGATACGGCGCGATGTGGCCCAGCAGCTCATTGATGTGCATTACAAAGACGGCGTGGCACAGCAGTACACTAAGTACATGCTGCATGTGGCTATGGAGTGCAAGTACAAGTACACCAGCAACATATACAAGCTGCTGTGCAGCTACCGCAGCCGGCGCGTGTACAGCTGCACGGTAGACGAGCTGCGCGAACACCTGGCACTGCCGCCAAATATGTACCCGAATTTTAATGACTTAAAGCGCTTTATCCTGGACCCCGTGGCTGCGGAATTGAAGTCTTTAGCTGATCTGTATTACGACACTACAGATCACGACTTTACGGTGCGCTCAGGGCGTAAGGTGGTGAAACTGAACTTTACCATCAAGTACCCGGTAACTGAAGCGCTGTACGACCGCGAGAAAACAAAGTTCATCCGCGAGCTGATGAAAACATTTGGCTGCACTGCACGGCACATTGACCAGATCGTACCCTACCTGACCCCTGATGTGAATTGGTACAATCTGGAGGCGGTTGTAGACCGTTGCTACTATCTTTGCAGTAAACGCATGGTAGACCACCCTGCGGCCCATATTACCCGGTCTGTGATCGAAGAGCTGGAGAAATCACTGCCAGTGTGAGCTTGTGAGAAAAGTTGTGCACCTGGCACGCGCCGCACCCTCCGGGGTGCGGTTTTTTTATGTCCCTTTGAAAAAATGTCAGTACCGCATTTTGGTATTAATAAAAAAAGTTAGTTGTGTATTACTCGCAATAGGGGGTATTTAGTTGTGTTGTACTCGCAATAATAGTTGTGTTGTACTCGCAATTAGTTGTGTTGTACTCGCAATTAGTTGTGTTGTACTCGCAATAGGTCGCCTGTAATGCAGTACTATGGCTGTTCTCCGAGCCTCCTCAATCTATATCAACTCTTTAAACTAAGATATCAAAGGAAAAAAGGAATAGGCATCCATGCAAAATGGGGGTAAAAAGTGCGACAAATTGGCGGGAATGAGGGAAAAAAATTGAAAAAAACATCCGAAATCAACAAGGTTTCTTGCGGCGCGAAAATTTAGTTGTGTTGTACTCGTAATAGAGATTTCGGGATTGATAGTCAATTACTTACGTTTTGCAGTATAGAAACGTAAATGTTAATAACGCATAAAAATACCCGGCGTGGGAGCGCCGGGTAGCCTTTTTTTTCTCGGTGGGAAAGGCTCCACGCTTTCTTAGCGGCTCCCACGTGCAAACAGTATGCCGCCGGGTATTACCCCCCTTTCAGGGCCACTTAAGTATATCCCTGACTACAGAGACCGCGCTCTTAAATAGTAACCCTCTGATCGATCAGACTACGCATTAAAGTTTCATTCATTTTTTCGACCGGAACAAAGATTACGTTAGTTGTACAGCTTCCATATCGGTAATACACTTGGTAGCTACCCATGTAAAATACTACTTCAATCGTAACACCCGGAGCGTACTTCGCAAAGAATGTACATGACCAGGTATAGGCCATAATATGCTCTTTATCAACCCTTGCCGCATCGGTGTATGTATATGATATTTTCCATTTCTGGCGGCGTGTACGTTCTAATATTTTCATCGGCACTGGACGTGGTGGATGTACAGGACCTTTCACGCACATCAATATACCGTACTCTGGTAGCATTATCGGTTTGATCATAATAATATTTTACTCACTTACAAATACATGCCCACAGAACCCCGTACCGAGGCACGAGCCGTCTATGGTGCTGTATATTTTTTTATAAAAGATATGGTTCTCAATGCTCACCGTGTAGCTGTTAATAGCTGCGGTGGCCACCAGCCCCCCACCGGCAGAGCTGCGGATGGCGCTCATACATTCCTGGTCGGTAGGCAGCGAAAGACAGATCAGCGCGGCAGCGCAAAAAATAACGACAAAAAATCCCCAAAGGTTTTTCATATACTTCATTTTAAGGTAACAGATCATTGCCTACCAGCGTAGCGTGGTAGTTGTGCCAGTACTTATATCCCTCCGGGCTTTTACTCCAGTTGAATGCCTGGCTAAGTGCATACTCCAGTGATCGTGACGGTGTGTGTGCATCCTCCCACCACATATTATTCAGCGCCTGCGATCTGTAGGGCTGCGGGAGGTCTTGCAGCCAGTTCTCAATCGTTCTCAATTTCGTAAATATTGTAGGGGTGAACATACATAAGATCGCCACACTTCAGGCCGTGCAGCTCTGTGCATACCAGGTCGTTATTTACTTCAGCGAGGAATACGCGTACCGGCTTCAGTTGCACCCGCATAATCCTGCACCAGAACCGTTCGCCCTTCGCGCATACTTTTATAAAGTCGCCCGGCTTCAGGCACCTGATATCCATATCGTGCGGCACTTTAAAAGTGTCGTTCAGCACACTAAGTACTATCGCATCCTCCAGTGGCGGGTTGAGTATAACCTCATTCATACTACTGTATTTTTGAAACCCAAAATAATGATTTCTTATCAGTGATCTTCTTATACGCGAGCTGCTGTATGGCATCGTGCAGAACGTCTGAAGGGCTTTTGTAGCCGCACTCTTCGATCAGTGCGGCCACTGTTTTATTGAGGCCCTCTGTAACCCGGCAGCTGATGCGCTCATCGCGTACATATGCGCTCTTCCGGTTGGGCGCGTTCTTCGGCCTGCCGCTATCTTTTAATACTGCCATACTGATTTTTATACAACTGCCATTCATTGAGGTGCTGTGCGATCACCTTCATAGCAATGTCTATATCTTGTTTCTTAGCGAGCTGTGCGCGCCTGTCTACAATGGCCATCATCTCTATATAGACGATCTTCAATGCCTCCGGCAGCGGCATCTCAAAGCCGCCAACAAGCTGTACCTGCGGCAGGTCTTCCGGCCTTAATTTGTGTGGGTCCATTTTCTAATGATATTTTAATGGTCTGATAATTGATCGCCGGTCTTCTTTTGCAGCTTTCTTAACTTCATCACATAGTCTATCCTGGCTTCTTCTCGTGTCTCTCCCCACCCACTCATTATGGCTGTATCGTTCTTCATTGCGTTCTTAATGTGTTCGTGCGTGAAGAGTGATTTTACGTGCCTTAATTCGTCACCGTCTGTGATCGTTTTACCTACCGGGAAAGAAAATAAAAAGTTCATTGCGCATAATATTTTAATGGTCTGATAATTGATCGCCGGTCTTACTATCTATTTTTTTCATCCGCATTAAAAAATTTTTTTTTGCTTCTTCTAAATTAGCACCTGTACCTGTCATAATAAACATTTTCTGCCTCATTGCAATTTCTATGTCCTCGTGAGTCATAAGGGGTATGATATGCCTCAATTCATCACCTATAGTGATTGTTTTATTAGTTACAAATGCTAACAAGTAGTTCATAATAAAGATAATATTTGTCGGACAAATATACCAAACAAATTAAAATAGCCAACATTTTTAAAAAAATTGGGGATAAAAAAACCGAAAAAATGAAACCCGCTACAGGAGCGGGTTTCAGACGTACGCAGTTGAACCGCTGCGCCGTGATCGCCCGGACGGCCGTCCGGGCAAGTTCCATAACCGGTTTTATGTTAAACAGGTAATATTTGTCGGACATTCACCGCTCCCTTTTTGATGATCGCCTGTAGGGCAATATACTTGATATTTTCCTCCCGCTCTTCAGGTGACAGAGTGCCGTCTACTGCCTCCAGTACTTCACTTATTTCAAAGTCCTGCGAGCCTCGCCCATCGGCATGTAATTGTATATTTACCGGCAGCTGCGGCGGGTAGTTCTTCAATACGGATATCAGTGTCTCTATGGTCATGCTATCATTTTTTGCTTCGATGAAAAAATACTTTTCTTGATGATCTTGTCTATCTCCCTGATCACATCGCACACCACCTTTTTGCTCAATGGCGCATCCACGATATCGGTACGCTGCCACACAATATAAAAGGCCACGGCGCTCGCCGGCTCCAGCGCCAGCGTATAGGTCTTACTGCCACGCTGTAGCATGGCGGTGATGGTGCGGTGGTGTTGCAGCATATGCTCCAGCTCCAGCAGCTCATACACATCGCGTGCCGCGCACTGCGGTATATAATCCTCGTACGCTGCCGCCAGCGCCGCCAGTTCTTTGGCTGTGAGCTTTATTTTAAATTGTGGCTTCATTTTATTGCAGGTAAGTGATCAAAGTATAATCGTTGCATAAGGTAGTGTTCATCTACCAGGTCCTCGATGATCGCTGCAATGCTTTTATCCTTTAGCCGGGTACTGTGTTCCTGGCACCACTGTAGCTTTGCTGCGGTGAGCTGGTTGGTCCTGAAGTTCATCTGCTTATCCTGTGTGCCGGTGCCTTTCTTTCGGCCTGGCTTCTTCTTATGCCATATAGGCCCTGCCTGCACACCCGGAGCAATCAAATCACCAATACTTTTCTTTTTAGCGGGCATGGAGCGCCTATTTTTGTATATACAAAATTAGGTAAAAAAATGAAATAAGGAAGGAAAATTAATTACTGATCACCTTGATCACCACTACCCCACCCAATACAGCCAGGCCGGCGGTAAGGTAGGGGTGCTGCTTCCAGAACGGGGGGTGGCTGTCTCTCATCATCTTCTTGGTGGCTGCCTTGTAGGTCTTGTCCAGCATGTTCAGCCGACTCATGGTGTTCTTCATCTTAGCCAGGTAGCTGGCCTCGCTTTCCTTGCCATAGTAGCCATTCAGCTTCAGCCGGTGTACGAAGTCTTCCAGGCTGGTGGCATCTGCGGGATTGCCCGGTCCTTTGGTAAGCTCGTGGTAATATTGAGCTGCAAAGTCATCCAGGTCTTTGAAGTGTATGGCGTACGTCTTATTTGCAGGCATATACACGCCCTTTTGCTGCCCGGCGAACCATATGATATTGCCGGGGTTGTTATCCTTCACGGCAGGACCATTGCTGTAGCCACCGCTTTCCATGTATAGCTGCGGTATAGCCCACTGTAGTATACGGGCCGGCAGGCCGGCATTGTCGAGGGCGGTGTAGAGATCGCCGGCATAGCCCTTAAGTACCAGCTGGCCGGCTTTATCCCTGGTGCCGGTGGTTATGGCCGCTGTATTGGCATCCTTGCCCTGCTGCTCTGCTATGGGCATGTTGCTGCTCTGCGTTACCGGCGACATCTTCTGCTGGCCATATGTAGGGCTGCTGTAGGTAATGCCATCGGCCTTGCCTACCCTACCCCTGCCGTAATATGTCTCCAGCCAGTGCGCCATTATTGTACACAAAGATAATTAAAAATATAAGTGTTGGGGGTGATCGCAGCATTATTGCGTATCGTGAACAGTGCTGTGGTAGATAATCCTACGTATGGCTGGAATATAGAGCTGCCGCCCAAAGCAGTGTTAACATTAGCCGGCGTAATGAATATATACGGCGCTGTGGCAAAGGCATTGGCAAAATTGACCTGCACCAGCGGCGGGCCTGATGTGCCTACATTGGCCACTACTAACGTAATTGTGCCGGCTACATCTGTACCCGCAATAGTTGCAGTGGCACCTGTACCCGCTCCGGATCCTGCCGCGATCGTGGGCGTGCTGCCCAGGCCGCCTATATGCTGGCTCTTGATCACGGTGCCATCAAAGGCAAGAGCGGAAGTGCTTGTGCGTAGCGTGTTGGAGGCATCCATCCATAGCACCGTGAGCGCGGCAGAGCCAGATATCCCACTACCTATGGCAGCTCCTGCGCCTGTGGCCCCGGTAGCGCCTGCAGGCCCTGTTACACCTGTTGCGCCGGTGGGTCCTGTACCACCTGTTGCGCCGGTGGGTCCCGTTCCTCCTGTTGCGCCTGTAGGTCCCGTACCGCCTGTAGGCCCTGTTCCACCGGTAGCGCCTGTGGGTCCTGTTCCACCGGTAGCGCCGGTGGGTCCTGTACCACCGGTAGCGCCTGTAGGCCCTGTTCCACCTGTTGCGCCGGTGGGTCCCGTTCCTCCTGTTGCGCCTGTAGGTCCCGTACCGCCTGTAGCGCCTGTAGGCCCTGTTCCACCGGTTGCGCCTGTGGGTCCTGTTCCACCGGTTGCGCCTGTGGGTCCTGTTCCACCGGTAGCGCCTGTCGGTCCTGTAGGCCCTGTGGGGCCGGTTACGCCACTGCTGTTACTGAGTACCTGCGCCCATGTAGTGCCATTCCATTCACACAAAGCCTGGGGCGGGTCGAGGTTGAGATACCAATCGCCAATTGCCAGCCCCACTGCGGGGCGGTCTGCGAGCAGCCCCTGCGTGATACCGGGAAGAGAGCCGGTACGGTTAACAACTGCGTTTACGATGTATCCCATTAGCTGTGGTACTCTTTGGTTATGGCCACCAGGTTGCACCCGGCTGCGCGGTCGTTAGGAAATACGATGTCGAATGCCTGTGTGAGCATCTCACCGGGGTACAGATCAAACTGATAGCCGGTTCCGGGTGTGAGCAGCAGCTGGCCGTTGATGGTCACATTCTGTGTACCCTGGTTGAGAAAGGTAAGTGTATTGCAATCTGCCAAAAAGGTTTTCGATACCACTATGGGTATGATGGAGACGTGTACATTATGGTATTTTGAACGGTCCATATTACGCTAATTGACGAAGTTTTTTGAGCGCCAGCTCCATGAGATCAGGGTCCTTTGTGAGGCCGGCGAGTAGTGTGAGGTCTGCGGCCAGCTCTGCCCATCCTTTAGCGTTGGCGTGTGTCTTGGCCTCTTCTGTTATGTTGGGGTCAAAGTAGCCGTGTTTGCCTACGTAATAGCCTGCCATCGTGCGTATGGCGTGGCTCACCTGCTGATCGGCGGTCATATCCCCCTGCGGGGGCGCTTGTGTATCTGTTTCCACGCCTGCTATGTTGTGCGCCGGGCGTGGCCCGGCAGCCTGTTGAAACTTGTGTTTGATGATGGTGCTCCAGTCTTTGATGATCTCGGCGATCCAGGGGTACTTGCTGCCCTGCTCACCGATGAACCCGATAGCGCCCTGGATACCATCTAATTTTTTACCGCTGCCCTCCGATAGCTGTTTCTCCAGCTCCTCGATCTCGTCCTCATGCTCGCGCTCCAGGTCCTCGATGCGGCGGTCGTACTTATCCTCCAGGCGCGCCAGCTTCTCGGCAAACAGCTCATTGAGCATGGCGGTATTACCTGCCCCTGCCCCACCGGGGGTATAGCGCTCTATAGATGTGGCCTCTGAGAACTTAAAAGGCAGGGAGCCACATACGGGCGTGGTGTTGTTGATCTTGCCGCTCTTGCCGGTCTCATCGTGAAACTTTATCGTGTAGGCATAATCGCTGTTGCTCTCCTTGATCAGGTCCAGGTACTTAACGAGCATGGCCTCACGCGCCTCCTCCTCCTCTTCGGAGCAGGAAAACGAAAGGTCCTTTGCCGTACGCCATATGGAAAAGAAGGGTTTGCCCTGCATCTCCCATACGGTCATTACCCCCGCCTTGTCCCTGGTCATTACCGGATTGCTCATAGACTAAGTTCTTTTGCGCAATTTACCATCAATATCGCGGAATGTGTAGTGTACGCCCAAAACAAAAGCCAGGTCGGTGGTGTTGGCCAGGCCGCCGGGAGCTATGTTGAGGAATGACTTTTCCCAGGTTATGTTTAGATCGTAATAAGGGAGCAGCTGGCGTACAAAGGAGGCGCTGCCGGCTGCCTGGTTCTGTAGCCTGTGTATGGCGGTGGCAGGCAGCCAGCGGATCACCTGGCTGGTGTTGCTGTAGCGGCCATGCCCATCGTTGCCGGTCACTTCCTTGTCCGGGTCGTTGGTCTCAAAGGTAAGCGTGAGCAGCTTGGCCTGTGCATCCGGTATCAGGGCAACGGCTTCGGGCTGCGCAAATGCCAGGTCATTGGCAAAGAAGCACTCCAGCGAAAGGATACGCGCATAACGGATATCGCTCTGATCAGGAAAGGATATGCTCGTCTGTGTGTTTCCTCCGCTTGCTACGCCTGGTATCTTGAGGGTTACCAGGCGAAAAAAATGTTCACCATCGTAGTTCATGGCAGAAAGTATGAAGCACCCCGCCCATCGGGCAGGGTGCTGGTTAAAAAATAGTTGTTACTTAGCCCTTTTTGGTGGCGTTGTCCATGATAGACGATGCGTTCTGCGCCAAAAATCCTTGCCACTTCATAGCGATGTGCCAGGTGTTGCCGCCGCCCAGATTCACACCACCCCAGTTGTTGTTGTAGTTGACGGTGTACAGGTTGTTGTTGGCACCGTTGATGATCCAGTTAGGCTCGGTAACCACATAGCCATCATCGCTCAGGTCCTGCTGACTGAAGAACTCGCTCCCGGATATAGGGAATGCAGGCACCTGCGTTTGTGGAATGTAATAGTGCTGGCTCATATCCCAGGCCGGGGTGAGGGTATCACCGTTCACCTGCACATTCAGCACGCCCTGTGTCCATATGCCCACCATAGTGTTGAGGTCGAGCGCGCCGGCACCATAGAGGTACGGGTTGGGGAAGGTGGCGAGCTGGTAGGCGAATGTGGTATTGCCGCCGGCTGTGCGCTTGCAGATCAGGAAGAAGCCCAGGGCATAGGTAAAGAACACATCCTGCAATTTGATGCGTTTTTCTTCGGGCAATATGCCCGGATTGCCTACGTTGAACAGGCCGTCCTGTACATTGAACACATACTGCGTGGTAGTGCTTACCAGCGGTATCTGGCTCCACAGGTACGACTGTGCGGCCCGGAGGTTCTTTTTATTGGTCTTGGCAGCCCTGGAGCTGTTATTGACAACATAATCGCCGCTCTCTTCGAGGGTCTTCACCATCTCCATGTAGGACTTCCGGTGCGGGTCTTGTAATCTTTGGCTTTGGCCCATGATTATAAAATTAAAAAGTTAATAAAAGATTGTGCTTACTGAAGTGCAGGCGTTTACGGCTGCGCAGGATCTTAACCGATGCTACCCATGCGGTAGCTGCCAATAGGCTCCATGTAGTCGCGGGAAGGCTCTTCCATATCGCCTATGCGGCCACTGTTGCTGATAGCGCCACTCATGTAGCTGTCGTTGCTGAAGCCCTTTACCCGTTGCGGCATCTCCATGTACTCGCCGCCGCCCATGATACCGCTAACGAGGTCATCGAGGCCGTGGATGATACCGAGATCATGCGTGAGGGATATAGCGCCGGTGCCTAAGAGGCCCCACCCTACCCCGCGCATTACCGGGTGCGGGCTTTTGTGGAAGTAGTACCCCGCTGCGAGCTGGCCTGCGGCCACGATCTTCGGGCTAACAGTCGCAGGCACCATACGTTGTATGACTGTGCCGCCTACCGAGGCTAAAATAAGCCCCAACACTTCCTCCAGGTCGTTCTTTGCAGAACCGGACATAGCACCTATGCGGCGGCGTGGTGCGCGGCGCTTTGTTGTGTGGTGCTTTTTTCTTTTTGCCATAGTAGCTAAAATTTAGAATTAATAATGAAAAACGGTTATATAGAGCGCTTTAGTGCGCTTATGTGCTTTTTGGAGGCTGCGATCGCTGCCATGGTGTGGACGATCTCGCGGCGTATTTTGGTTTTTTCACTCAAAGTATGGCCGGGTGTCTTCAGCGCTGCCTGGTGGCGCTTTAATGCGCTCTCCAGCTGTGCCTGGTGGCTATGCTCATGGTGTATCTTCGTCATGGCTATACCGGAGATACTTATGCTGCTGGTGCCTTTCTTGCCCGGCTTTATCTTTACCTTGATCTTGCGGGGCGCAGCTGGTGCAGCCTTTTTCGGCTGCGCTGGCCGCCTCTTCACTTTGCCTACGGCGCGTTTCTTTGGCGCTGCTTTCTTAGCCACTGCCCTTTTTTTAGGTGCGGCCTTTTTGGTGGCGCGGTTGGCTTTAGCTACCGCCTTCACGGCCTCGGCCTGTGTAAGGTTCGGATGCTTGCGGCGGTATGCTGCTGCTTTGCTGAAAAGGTTTGTTGCCATTATCTGCGTCTTTTAGGTCCTTTATGTAAAATCTTGGGCAGTACCACCGCTGCTAACAGCACTACCCCGCCCATGATGAAATATGTTTTGTGATCTGCGACAAATGATGTGGCCGTGTGGAGCATGGCCGCAAATCCGCCATCATGCTTTGCCGGTGTCTTATCCGCATGATCTCCGCCCGGATCATCCCCTCCCCCATCGCCAGTCGGTTCGCCGGTCTCCGGGTCGTGGCCCTCGCTGTCCTGGTCGGCGGCGTGAGCGCCGGGTACGTCCTTTATGTGCAGTGTCTGTGTGCCGTCCGGGTTGTCGGTTACGGCTGTCTTAGTGCCGTCATCGTGGGTAGTGCCGTCTCCGTCTGTGGCTTCGCCGTCATCGCTTTTGTCGTTGTGCTTTTTGGCTATGTCCTCGGTAGCATCAGCGCCGGCCTTGTTCATGTGGTCCACGTCCAGGCCGAACGATTTAAGCAGGCTCTTAGCCTCTGCGATCAGCGGTGCCGCGGCTGCTATTGCAGCCACTACAGCCGGCGCAAAGCCTATGCTGTCGCCATCCATACCGCCTACGTAGGTGCTGTTGGACAGGCCGCCGGATATGCCTACCCCGTACATATCGGTATCACCGAAGCCCGATACGGCCACCTTGCTGTGCTTGTGCAGCTTGTTGTGGGTGCCTACTCCCTTTTTGATGGCCTTCATCAGCGCACCCGGCTTGCCGCCTATCTTCTTCCAAAACTTTTGCAGCTTTGCCCATCCGGGGCTGGAGGTGCTGTAGGCGGCGTGCTTCCACATATTCACGCCCAGGTTAAACATATTCAGCTCGGTGAGCAGCAGGAAGGCCCCGCGGCTCGGTGCCATCGTTACCTTGAGTAGCAGCTTGCCGGGCTTGATCTTGATATGTATGCCGTGGTGGTGGTGCGTGTGGTGGGCCTTCTTATGGGCCGTGTGCTTGCCGATGCTGTCGGCCATACCGCTCATGCCCGGAGGCGGAGGCAGGTGGAAGCGGCGCTCCTGGCGCTCTATAACGGCGCGTGGCCCGTACTCATCGAGCCAGTGGCCAAACCCGCGGTGGTGGTGGTGATGGTGGCCGCTTACTGTATCTTCATTACCGAGGCCCGATACTCTGTACAGGCTCCCGATGGTGGCGCTCTTGCTCATGGGCGGTATTTTGTCGATCTTGCTTACCGGGGCTACAGTGCGGCTGTCAAAGCCTGCTATCTGCGGCACCGGGTCTATCCATACTTCTTTGCCGTTGATCACACATACTGCGAACACATGGCCGGGGTTGCTCTTCTTAGCGTTGTAGTTGGCATAGCGATAGAAGGACCTTACCGGGTATCCCCTGCGCTCCAGGGCCTGTAATACGCCCACTATGTAGCTGGCGTAGTGCTTGCAGTCGGTGCGAAAGTGCATCCCTCCCTCGGTGATGATGGCCGCCGGTGTCTTCACCGTTTGCATCATCGTCTTTTCCTCCAGGTAGGGCGCTTCATTGCGCATGAAGGAGAACAGGTGGCGGCATGTGGAGAGTGTATCTCCCTGCCAGTGATCTTCGCAGATCTCGTCATAATGCGCGGCATGTTCCCGGTGGCCCTTCATCATCTCGCGGATGATATCGAACGTATCCTGCCGCCGCGTTACCATGCGCTGCCGTCCCTGGTAGGGTGGCAGCTTTTCAAGTAATATGGCGGTGTCGGTACTCATGCTATCGCGGTCTCACAAACATTTTTATAAAAAGGTAAAAAAGACTCGTAAAACAGATCAACGTACTTAGCCGGGTACATTGCTTCACTATTGGCCGCATAGTGTGGACCATTGCCGAATATGCCCCAAAATTTATAAAATAGATCCTGGTCATCTTTTGGCAGGTCTTTGCCAAAAATAAATTCTGTATTTAGTACCGGTATGTTTGCTGGTCTACTCATGCTATCGCGAATGAAGTATTGGCGGGGTACACCCTGTTATCGATCGTAATGTTGCCACGGAAGTGCAGTACCTGTCCGTGTACCTGTCCGGCCATCAGCTGCGATAAGTACTCCAGCAACGGCAGCGCCTTCAGCTTGATGCTGAAGGGTACTATCGTTTCGCCTTCGGGCTGAATGATCGTATTGCCGTACTTGTTCACAGCGCCCAGGTTAAAGACCGTTTTCCCCTGGTTGGTGGCTATCAGCACATTGCCCACGAGGGCCTGTATGCTCATGGGTGCCGGGTTGGGGTTCTGTAGCCTTATGGTGAAGTCTACACTATCCTTCCTGATCTTCACCTGTGGCAACGAGATGCGGATATTGTCGATGTACTTTCTCACAGCGATCGGCACCAATATTTTTGGCTTGATCACATTGCGATAGACAGAGAGGGCCAATAGGCCCACGCCTGCTATGATGAGTACACCACCTCCGCCGCTGTCGTTGCTCTTTGCCATTTATGCCAGCGCTGTGGAGTAAAGTATGGTGGTCGTGAAGTAAAAGAAAACGCCATCAGACAGTACTGCTGTGGGGCTTAGGGTAACAACGGGGCCGGGGTTGACGAGGTTCTGTATACCTACGGTAACGGCGGCATCATGCACGGCCAGGCCGGTGATGTAACCATTTGCGCCCGATGCACCGGTGGTGCCAATGGTCGATGCTTTTGCTGCGATTGTATTTGCCATAAAAAAAATATTAAGAGGTTGATGAAACTTTGAAAAAAGCGCGGGGTACTTTGCCGGTTCCCCGCGCAACTCCTTCCGGGAGTGTCCTGTGTGAAAGAACGATTTTTATTTGTGATCGTGGAAGGCTTGCGCGATATCATGTGCGCGGATCACTAATGCTTTTATCTCGGTTTTGCCGAATGGCTTATCCGGGTGCGCAGGTGGTAAATTGCAGCACAATGCAGCCAGAACTTTCTCGGCTGTGTCTTTGATTTGTTGTTGCGTAACGGCCATAACATGAGATTTTAGAACAGTTTTTATCTGTTCACACATATGGCACTCTTTGGAAGGATATAACGAAAGTAATTATTTTTCTGATAATGTCAAACTTACGCCCATAATTTTTTTGTATAGGTTGGCGTACAGGTCGGGGAATAGCCGGTCGCATACCTCCGGCTCCCTGAAGAGAATCTCCGCGCTCTCCAGCTCTTCGGTGCGCTGGCCCACTACGTAGGCTACATTGAACATGCCTGCCATCATCAGTATCTGCATGAGCATGTATGCGCCCTCGCGGCGTTGCGGGAGGTAGTTCCAGCACTCAAATGCGGCCATCAGCACTTTATTGCCATCGGTAGTTACTTTCTGTTGCAGCTTGCACACCTGGTACAGGCTGTACCATACTTCCTCGTACCAGCCACCGGCACGCGCACGTTCCTGGTAGGAGGCGATGGCGCGGTCTATCTTCCCGGCATCCCTCCAGCTCTGTGCCAGGTACAACAGGTAGCGGTTGCGCAGGTTGATATCCAGGTCCGGCTGCATCAGCTCGCGCTCTATCATTACCGCATGTTCGTAGTAATGCTCCGGGCCACGCTGGCGCGGGCCTGTTTCTTTCACTGCCTCATGTATGATCAATCCCTCCAGGTGGCCGCGTGTAAATTCGCCTTCCACCAGCTCCGGGTACTCATGTGCTATGCCGGTAAATTTCCAGTCCAGGTCGCCGCGGAATAGTTGCAGCACATCGTAAGAAAGTTCGCCGCAACGCTTAGTGATGTAGTAGGCATGTTCTGTGAGGTCCTGCAATGCCTCTTGTGATAACATGCGCTCCGTTAACTCCACGGTGTTGTCGGCATCAATTTGCAAAATGTAATCGCAGCCGGTTTGTCTCGCGAGCTGCATGAGCTTAGTGCGTTTGTGATCAGCACGGTGGATCGTTTTGTTTAGCTCCATGTGCCAGCGTACATCGTTATCAATGCACCAGTGTGCTGCTATCTCCCTGCTGCGGTCTTTGCTTTCACTATCCAGCACCACGAGCGCATCAGCAATACCCGTTACACTCTCCAGCAGCGCAGGTAAAAATTTCTCTTCGTTGTATACCGGCACTGCCAGGCAAATGGTTTTTCCGTTGATCATTTTCCATTTTTGATTTTACGAATGATGGTAAGTACTGCGATCACGATGAAGAGTGTGCCACTTGCAATAAGTGAGATAACGATAACGAGCGGTAGCGTAATGTCGAGTAGTGTCATTTTACGATCTCATAATCTGTGAACGGTTGGTCCAGTTGCTTGCGCTCCTGGTGTTTGTCTATGGTGTCGTTGGTGGTACGTACAGCGGCATTGCGTACCATACCGATGAGCAGTGCGCTGCCTATGGTTGCAAACAGATCTACTACGAGGTACTGGTGCCTTTGCATAGCCCGCTTATGTTTCTTTCTGCCCATATATTAAAATTTGTTGTAACATTTATTTAACACTCCCCCACCCCGCACGGGCGTAAATATACGGATATATCCCGTATATTTGCAATTGCAAATCTCACAAGCAAAAAACACAACTATGTCCAAACAAAGACAGGCTAACCTTGCCATTCCCGACCTCAAAGGAATTACTGTAGTGCAGTCCAACCGGGTAACTAATGCGAAACGGGACTACTCCCTGATCCAGGAAAGGGTGTTCACCTTCCTGATGTACAACTTACAGACCGAGATCAACCAGGTGATGAACGGTACGAGTGTAACGCAACTAAATATTTTCCGGGACATACCCAGCGATGTGCTGGCCATGAACATACCCCTCGGAAATATCGGTGCGCCATCGCAGTACCGCGACATACGCGATGCGATACTGAAGATGTCGGGCATACAGATACAGATCAAGACAGCAGATAAGGCGCTGCTGAAGTGGGGCGGTATCTTTT
>Ga0316224_1001215_pt1 | contig 29755 bp, 24 predicted proteins | sample TBH18013metaG_FD_206254 | JGI IMG/M metagenome (GOLD analysis project Ga0316224, IMG submission 206254) | Freshwater microbial communities from Trout Bog Lake, Wisconsin, USA - TBH18013 | ecosystem: Environmental > Aquatic > Freshwater > Lake > Hypolimnion/Profundal zone | place: USA: Wisconsin... | reverse complement strand
TGCTGAGTGCCAACCTGATCCACGCCAAACTGAGCTATTTCAAGGGTTTTTACCGGACCGCGTTTTTTGCTCCGGTCGTGACTTCACTGGTTGCGGTGGCGGTAATCTGGCGCTATTTGTTTCATATGCGCTATGGCTATCTGAATTATGTGCTGACCAGTCTGGGGCTCGATTCGATAGACTGGCTCGGCAACCCGAAATTTGCCATGCCGGCCATTATTATTTTTTCGGTATGGAAGAATTTCGGTTACAACATGATCATCGTGCTGGCGGGTTTGCAAAGCATACCTGAAGATATCTACGAAGCCGCCAAAATCGACGGGGCCGGTGTCTGGAGCACATTTCGCTATATGACCCTGCCCATGCTGGCACCCACCTTGCTGATGGTCAGCATTATGACTATGGCCGGCTATTTCCAGCTGTTTGCCGAACCCTATGTGATGACCCAGGGCGGTCCGGTGCAAAGTACCGTCAGTGTTTTGTATCTGATGTATGAAGAAGGCTTCAAGTGGTGGAATCTGGGCACGGCTTCGGCGGTCGCTTTTGTGCTGTTTTTTATCATGTTCTCCATTACCTTGATTCAAATCCGGCTCAGCAAGGTGGAACAATGAACAAGCCTGCACCAACCCATCACCAGAAGCCGGCGCTGCAGCGCCTGCTGTTCAACGCCGGCGTATTGGTGTTATGCGCGCTGGTATTGTTTCCGCTGGTCTGGATGCTTTTCGTGTCGTTCATGATGCCGGGCGAAGCCAGCAGCTTTCCGCCGCCGTTGCTGCCGCAACACCCGACGCTGAATAATTACCGCGAATTGTTTTCCCATGCCGGCATCGCGCATTATTTTATGAACAGTTTGCTGCTCGCCTGTCTGGCAACGGTGCTGTCGCTGTTATTCAATGTCAGCGCCGGCTACGCATTTGCCAAATTAAAATTTACCGGGAAAGAGACCATTTACAAAATGCTGCTGGCGGCCATGGTAATCCCTGCTCAGGTCGCCATGTTGCCGTTGTTTTTGATGTTGAAGCACATAGGACTGATCAATACCTGGGCCGGCGTGCTGATTCCCTCCATGGCCGGCATATTCAGTATTTTTCTGGTGCGCCAGTATGCGACAACGATTCCGAACGAGTTGATTGAAGCCGCGCGCATCGATGGCGCCAATGAATTCCGCATTTTCTTTTCCATCGTCCTGCCCGGATTGACGCCGATATTGATCAGCCTGGCCATATTTACCTTTCTGGGCAGCTGGAACGATTTCATGTGGCCGCTGATTGTCTTGACCGACAGCGACATGTATACCCTGCCGTTAGCCCTGGCATCGCTCACCCGCGAGCATGTGCAGGACAGTGAAATGATGATGGCCGGTTCGGTGCTCACGATTGTGCCGGTGCTGCTGCTGTTCCTCGGCCTGCAGCGCTTCTATGTGCAGGGTTTAATGGTAGGAAGCGTCAAATAATGTTTTCTGTTTTTAATCGAACCAGCTTTCTGATCTGGCCGTTGCTGATCGTCCTGTCGGCATTGAATTCTTCCCCTGCCGCACCTGCTGCCGGTGAGCCGGTCACGCTGGATGATTTTCACGATACGTCGGTCTGGAAGGCAGAAGGATCGGATGGCATCCGCACCTGGCCGGCCGGCGTGCCGGGAATCGATGGCGATCATTCGGCGCTGCAGCTGAATTACGATTTTTCCAATGTAGCCGGCTATGCCTTGGTGCGCCGATCGCTGCCCCTTGACTTGTCCGGCAACTTCGCGCTGAGCTTTTATATCCGATCGGATGCAGGCGACAAGGCTTTCGAAGTAAAACTGGTGGATGACAGCGGCGAAAATGTCTGGTGGTATCAACGGCGCGAAATGCACTTTACCGGGCAATGGCAATTGGTCACGATTAAAAAAAGGCAGATCGAATTCGCCTGGGGGCCGATTGCAGACAAACGCCTGGTGCATGGCAGCCAGATTCAGTTCGTGATCAATAAAAGCAAGGCGGGCGGCCCCGGCAAGATCGAAATTTCACAGCTGGGTATGATTACTCTGCCGGCTGAAGGCACGCCGGATCTGGCGCCGCGCATCACGGCCAGTTCCAGCCTGCCTGGCCATGGGCCGGCGATGGTACTGGCACTGGCTCATGACCCGTCGCGCAGCTGGAAAAGCGATCCCAAAACCGGACGCCGGCAGCAATTGACGCTTGATTTTGGACGCCCCAGGGAATTTGGCGCGCTCGTGCTCCATTGGGCCAATCGCGCCTGGGCCAGTCGTTACGATATCGATTTGTCGGACGATAGCAGTGCCTGGCACACGGTACGAAAAATCAGCGCGGGCTTTGGCGACGTCAGCGCGCTGTTGCTGACTGAAACGCAAACCCGATTTGTGCGTCTGGTGTTGTACGACGGCCCCAAAGCCGATTATCAATTGGCCGGGTTAGAAATCAAACCGCTCGAGTACGGGGAAAATGCCAATCAGTTCTTGCTGGAACAGGCCAGGACGGCTCCGAGGGGGACTTATCCGCGCGGGTTTTCAGGCCAGCAGAATTACTGGACCATAGTCGGTGTGGACGGCGGTCATCAAACCGGATTGATCGGTGAAGACGGCGCCGTGGAACTGCATCCGGGCGGTGCGGCAGTCGAACCGTTTGTTGTGATCGATGGCAAAGTCGTCAGCTGGGCTGACGTGGAAACCCGTCAATCTTTGCGCGAAGGTTATTTGCCGATTCCATCGGTGACCTGGAAGCATGCGCAGTTTCAACTTAAGGTGACGGCTTTTGCCACCGGGCAGAGCGGTAACGCAACTTTGCTGAGTCGCTATGAAATCGAAAACAGCAGCAACCGGACGCAAACCATGCAACTGGTGCTGGCCGTGCGCCCGCTGCAGGTTAATCCACCGTCGCAGTTTTTGAATATTGCCGGCGGCGTCAGTCCGATCTCCGAGCTGGGGTGGCAAAACAAGGTGTTGCGCATTAACGGTCAGCCTGCCATCCATGCCTTGACCCAGCCCCAGCCCGATCAGGTCCGACTGGCCAGGTTTGAGTCCGGTTTCACGGTGCCGGCCATCCTGGCCAACCCGCTGACCACGGCAGCGCAACTGCATGACGAGTCCGCTCTGGCGTCCGGTTTGCTGATCTATAAACTGAAACTGGCGCCGCATGCCCGGCGCGTTATCGCGCTGTCGATGCCGCTCGAAGGTGATGTAAGGCCTGAACCGGACCAGAAAAACGTCACCGGTTGGCTCACAGACCAGGAATCCGAAGTAGCCAATTTCTGGCGCAGTAAATTAAACAAGGTCACCATTTCGGTACCCGAACAAGGTAACAAGCTGGTGGATACGATGCGCTCGGCGCTGGCGCAAATCCTGATGATGCGCGATGGCGCTGCGCTGCAACCCGGCACTCGCTCGTACGCCAGATCATGGATACGCGATGGCGCAATGATGTCGGACTCGCTGCTGCGGCTGGGCGCGACCGACGTGGCTCGCGACTACTTGCGGTGGTACGCCGGCTTTCAGTTCGATAACGGTAAAACACCGTGCTGCGTCGATCAGCGCGGTGCCGACCCGGTCCCGGAAAACGACAGTCATGGCGAGTTCCTGTTCCTGGTTGCCCAGGTATTTCGCCATACCCACGACACGGCATTGCTCATGGAGATGTGGCCGCATGTTGTTGCCGCCGTCAATTACATGGAAACCTTGCGTCAATCCGGGCGCAGTTCCGCCAATCTCGATTCCGGTCTGGGATTTTACGGATTGATGCCGGCTTCGATCAGTCATGAAGGCTATTCGGCGCGCCCGATGCATTCGTATTGGGATGATTTTTGGGCGCTGCGCGGCTATAAGGATGCCGTGTACCTTGCAGGCGCGGCCGGGCAATCTGATCAGATGCGGCTGTGGAGCGCTTACCGCGATGAATTTCAGCACGACCTGTATGCATCGCTGGACAGCGTCATGCACACTCAGCATCTGAATTTCATTCCCGGTTGTGCCGAGCTCGGCGATTTCGATCCGACCTCGACCACCGTGGCCCTGGCACCCGGCGGCGAACAGGCGAATTTGCCTGCAGCGCAGCTGAACGGCGGATTCGAGCGTTACTGGCACGAGTTTCAACAGCGGGCCGCCTTGGCCGCACCAACGGAAATTTATACGCCCTATGAAATCCGTACCGTCTCTGCATTTATCCGGCTGGGCTGGCGCGATTTCGCGCAACAGTTATTGGCGTATTTCTTTGCCGACCAGCGACCGTATGCGTGGAACCAGTGGGCCGAAGTCGTGAGCCGCGATGCACGCAAAACGATCTTTGTCGGCGACATGCCGCATGGCTGGATTGCCTCCGACTACCTGCGCTCCACACTGGATATGTTTGCCTATGAGCGCGAATCCGACCATAGCCTGGTTCTGGCAGCGGGAATTCCGGCCGACTGGATGGCCAGTGCCAATGGCGTGGCGATCAACGGACTCAATACACCGTTCGGAATGCTCAGTTATACCTTGAAGACCGATAGCAAGTCGACCCTGCTCACCATACCTGCCGGATTAACCATGCCTGCCGGCGGTCTGGTTTTTATTGCGCCAGCGCCGCTGCTGGCAAACGGCGTTGCTGTGACAGTAAACCATGCACGGGTCAATGTCGAACGCGGTGAAATTCGCATCACCCGTTTGCCGGCCGAAGTAGAGATAAGAAATCAGGCAGTTCGCACTCCATCAATTCAGTTTTAGCTATTTAATTACAACCCAACATCATGACAACTATGACCAACCATTTCCAATTTCCTTCCGACTTCGTTTGGGGCGCATCGACGTCGGCCTACCAGATTGAAGGCGCGCCGCTCGAAGATGGCGCCGGCCCCAGCATCTGGCAGCGTTTTTCCCAAACGCCCGGCATGATCCATAACGGCGAAAGCGGCGACATCGCCTGCGATCATTACCATCGTTACCGTGACGATGTGCAGCTGATGAAAAAGCTGGGTTTGAAGGCCTATCGGTTCAGTATTTCCTGGAGCAGGGTTCTGCCGCAGGGCACCGGAAAAGTCAACGAAGCGGGCCTGGCGTTTTACAGCAATCTGGTCGATGAGTTACTGGCCAACGGCATCGAACCGATGGTGACTTTATTTCACTGGGATCTGCCTGCGGCATTGGATGACCGGGGCGGCTGGTTGAATCCGGAAATTGCCGACTGGTTCGCGCAGTACGCAACCATCATGTTCACCAAACTCGATGGCCGCGTGAAATCGTGGGCGACGCTGAATGAACCCTGGGTTGTGAGTGATGGCGGATATCTGCATGGCAAACTGGCTCCGGGTCACCGCAGCGGCTATGAGGCAGCGATTGCTGCGCACCACATGCTCAGAGCGCATGGCGCTGCGGTCACGGCGTATCGCGCTGTCGGGCAGCACAAAATTGGCATCGTCGTCAATTTGGAACCGAAATATCCCGCCACAGATAAACCGGCCGATGTGGACGCCGCCCGGCGCGCCCATGCTTACATGAATTGCCAATACCTGGACCCGGTGTTTTTCGGCAGGTACCCAACGCGAATGAAAGACGTGTTCGGGTTGGCATGGCCGGAATGGCCGCAACAGGATTTCGATCTGATTCAACAGCCTGTCGATTTTATCGGAATCAATTATTACACCCGCAGTGTTACCCAACACGATGACGCAGCCTGGCCGGTGAAAGCCAGCGCCGTCAGGCAAACTCAGGCCACTTATACCGAAACGAATTGGGAAGTGTATTCACAGGCCTTTACCGATGTGCTGCTGTGGGTGAAAGAACGTTACGGTAATCCGGTGGTCTATATAACGGAGAACGGTGCTGCGTTTTATGATCCTCCCAAGGCGGAAAAGGGTGCAGTGCATGATCCGCTGAGAACCGATTATCTGCACAAGCATATTTCGGCGGTACGCGTGGCCATGGAAGCTGGCGCGAATATTCAGGGGTACTGTGTCTGGTCATTACTGGATAACCTGGAATGGTCGCTGGGGTTTGCCAAACGCTTCGGCATTATTCATGTCAATTTCACGACCCTGGAACGAACCTTCAAAGACAGCGCCAATTACTACGCCGGCGTGATCGCCAGCAATGGTGAAATACTGCGTGAAGTTGACTACCAGGCTGATCCGAATTTATCGCAGACGATGATTTTGGATGCGGACCAATAAATTTAAATAAGGGCGGCGTGATTATGTCGAATTTGAAAATTGGTGCACGGTTGGGAATTGGATCTTCAATAATATTGCTGATCCTGGTATTTATTTCGCTGACTGCCATCCATAACATGTCTTCAATGAATGCTCTTACCTCAGTGATGGCAAATGAAGATTTCGTCAAGGCCAAATACGCCGTTGATGCTCTTGATAATGCGCGCGGCAGCATTGCGCGCGTGTTTGAAATTGTTTCTTCTACGGATGAAAGCGATATCCTGGAAGCGCAGCAGCATCTTAAAGATACCACCTTCAAATATGAAGCTGCTTTAACAAATCTGGAACCGTTGTTATCAACAGAGGCTGGCAAAGCGATTTTTTTCAAAATAAAAGCATCGCATGATCGTTACAGCGCGGCCATAGAAAAAACGTTCTCATTGTTGGCCACCGACCGTGCAGCAGCATCCAAACAGGCGTACGGAGCGACATATAAAGCGTTGCTCGTCTTTGTCGCTGATTTGCGCAGCCTGGTCGACCTTGAGCAGGCGCATTTTAAAGACAGCAGCGAGCTTAGCGCACAAACTTATTTAAGTTCAAAAATTCAAATGATTGCAATCAGTCTGGTTGCGATTTGTTTTGGTGTTTTTGGCGCGATCTGGCTGACACGTTCCATCGCCATACCCATCAATAACGCCATGTTGATTGCCAGGAAAATCGCCTCCGGTGACTTGACCAGTGAATTTACCAGGCAGGCCACTGACGAAGCCGGGCAATTAATGACTGCCTTGCAGGTTATGAACGGCAATCTGGTCAAAATTGTCAGTGAAGTGCGTAGCGGTACCGAAAATATTCTCAGTGCGTCTGGTGAAATCGCACAGGGAAATTTGGACCTGTCTTCCCGCACCGAGTTGCAGGCCGGTGCGCTCGAGCATACGGCGTCTTCGATGGAAGAGCTGACCAGCACCGTCAAGCAAAATGCGCATAACGCACTGCATGGCAACACGTTGGCGCAACAGGCTACGGCAGTGGCTACCAAAGGTGGCGATGTTGTTGCCAGAGTCGTTGAGACGATGGCGGCAATCAATGATTCATCCAAAAAAATTGTCGATATTATCAGTGTCATCGACGGCATTGCGTTCCAGACCAATATTTTGGCGTTGAATGCTGCCGTAGAAGCCGCGCGTGCCGGTGAACAGGGCCGCGGCTTTGCGGTGGTCGCTTCCGAAGTAAGGAATTTGGCGCAACGTTCGGCCACAGCGGCCCGGGAAATCAAGATACTGATAGGTGACTCTGTTGGCAAGGTTGAAATCGGCAGTCAGCAAGTCATTGAAGCCGGCGCAACGATGAATGAGGTCGTCGCCAGCATTAAACAGGTTACCGGCATCATGGGAGAAATTACGGTCGCCAGCAGGGAGCAGTCTCAAGGTATCGAGCAGATCCATGCCGCCATTTCGGAAATGGACAGTATGACCCAACAAAATGCGGCGCTGGTTGAAGAAGCTGCCGCTGCTGCCGGTGCGATGCAGGATCAATCCAATAGTCTGATGCGGGTTGTCAATGAATTTAAAATTGATGATGGCAATGTGCGGGGTAACAAAAAGCGAACACGTGGTGGCGACAGCAATTCGCCTGTTTTGCGTCTGGGGTAGTGAGTTCTGCGGCAATGCCGAAAACTGGATCAAATCAGTCCACGCCGTAACCCTGATCTGATCGTTAAATAGTTGGGTCTGGTTAGATTGTGGAGTATTTCGATAACGTGCCCCCGTGATTTTTCTTAACCAGTTGTGTCAATATTTGAAGGAGATTCACTGGATTGAGTCTGGGTTTTATTTAATTTTATATATTCCACTGTTGCCGCCGACCGAAAATTGACCCACTAACAGGAGTTATGCCGACTCAAAATTGCCCCAGGTGTTCTACTTACCCTGCCTAATAGTTAGGCAGGGAGAAAAAGGTGATCACTATGGACATGTTAGGCAAGATACGGCGGATGTTTTTACGCGACAAACTGTCGCTGCATGAAATCTCCAGGCGCACAGGTCTGTCGCGCAATACGATACGCACCTGGCTCAGGAAGCCAGAAGGTGAATTAACCGTTCCATCCTACCGGCGCGGACTTGGGCCGCTGAAACTCAGTCCTTATCATGCCGAATTGGAGCTAGCTCTCAAAGGGGTGATGACCTTACCGCCGGTAACGAATTTATCGACACTGATCATCGACGATTGATCAGCCTGGTTAACCAGCTGCATACTGCAACCCAGCAGGGAGAGGGACGCACTGTTGTTGGTGAGATTCTCGATGAACTGCTCAAGTATACAAACGAGCACTTTCAGCGCGAAGAGGCACATATGCAGCGCATATCTTATTCCGACTACGAGCCCCATAAAATTGAGCATGCCAATCTCATCAAAGAAGTGCTGGAACTGAAAGAGCAGTTTGATGCCGGCAATATCACTGTTGCTGCCCGCGTTTCTCAATTGTTGCGCGAATGGCTGTCGGTCCATATTATGCATACCGATAAAGCCTTTGCGATCAGGTTGAATGCTGAAAAATAATTCTGTCATTGCTTTCTTCAACCGGCAGTCCCCATTCCATCCAGTCTTCCCCCAAATAACTCAACAGGATGTTGGATTCTGTCTGCGCCGTTGCCGCAGGCCAGTGAATCGGCAGGACAATACTTGTCGCATCCCCAGCAAATTTTCTCTGGTTTTTCTGGATGAATCGGAAATTTTTTAGCCATATAACGAAATCGATCCTGTGTTATCAATGTCCGGCAAATTGCAATAGAAGTGCTTCAACCACTGTTCTATTCCTTGGCATTTTTTGCGGGGCGCATCGATGAAGAAAAATGCCGTTTCAAAAAATTAAAGGGTGTTTTCCTGAAAGTTTCGTGTTGATGCTCTTCATCAAACAATGTCAGAGATGGCTTTACCAGGTCGCTGCGACAGATAATGCCTATCAGTTGTCGTGAATGAGAGTCTGTCACTACCGGCAAACGTTCAAGTTCATGTACGGCAAGTCGGATTGCAATGGTCCGGCATGTCTCGGTTGAGAGCGCCATCACAGGTGCGTTGGCGCCAAATAAATCACAAACGCGACTGGTCGCAAGATCCTGCCTTCCAGCCAGCAGTGTGACGTGATCAACCATGCCAACGAAGACGCCATCCATGACTGCCGGATAGGCTCTGTGCGTAGCCCTGCTGCCGAAATATTCGTCAAGCGCTGCTTCAATCGTGATTTGGGCATCGATCGTAACGACCTTTTCGGTCATTACTTCTTCCACGTTATGTCGTTCAAGCGGGTCGATCCCATATTCGCGATAGATGTGATAGCCACGCCGCGCGATTTTTTCCGTGAGTATGGAACGGGGCATCAATAGCACAGTGAAACCATACGCCACACTTGATGCGGTCAGCAGTGGCAGCAGCGCATTGACGTCGTGGGTCAGTTCAAATGCAAAGATCACGGACATGATTGGCGCGCGCATCATGCCACCCAATGTGGCCGCCATAAAAATCAAGGGCCACAGGGCTGCATGGCCACCCGGCATAATCGGCCCCATAATGACGCCCAGGCCGGCGCCCATCATCAACAGCGGTGCCAACACGCCACCAGATGTTCCTGAACCCAGCGAGATGATCCACATAATGGCTTTGCACATCAAAAGGGACACAACGACGCTGGTTGCCAGCTGGCTGTGTAACAAATCACCAATCACGTCATAGCCGACCCCCAGCGCTCTGGGCTGCAGGTAGCCCCCAATTCCGACTGCGAGTCCGCCCAAAGCTGGCCACCACATCCAATGCACCGGCAGTTTTCCAAACAGGTCTTCAACTTTGTAGAGAGAAGTCGAAAGTACCCACGACAGAGCACCTGCTGCGACCCCGGCAACGCAGCACGATAACAGGTCTATCGGACTGACCGGCATGCTCTGCAATGGGAATAAAGGTCCGGCATCGAAAAAAAATGGGCGAATAAATCCTGCTACGGCGCAGGCGACTGCTACCGGAAGCAGACTGCGTGGGCGCAATTCAAACAGCAACAATTCGATGGCCAACATGACCGCCGCAACCGGTGTGCCGAATATTGCGGTCATACCCGCCACGGCACCGGCCACCAACAATGTTTTTCGTTCGGCACCGGTAATGTGAAAGAATTGGCCGATCAGCGATCCCAGTGCGCCACCGGTCATGATGATTGGTCCTTCAGCGCCAAACGGGCCGCCACTGCCAATGGCAATCCCTGACGAAAGCGGTTTGAGAATGGCAACCTTGGGTGACATTTTGCTTTTTCCAAACAGGATTGCTTCTATGGCTTCAGGAATGCCGTGTCCCCGAATTTTTTCGGAACCAAATCGGGCCATCAAACCAATAATCAAGCCGCCAATAACCGGAACGGCAATGACCCAGGGGCCAAGTGTATTTGCAGCAGGAGAGTGAGATACATCTGACAACGTTTGATAGAAAAAAAGATTGGTAAAAATCCGTATCAAATGAAGTAGCAGGAAGGCAGCCATGGTGCTCAGCACACCAACGGCCGATGCAATTGCTGCAATCTGGAACAGGCGTAAATCGGTTGAGAAATCGCTTCTTGAATCAAATTTTTTCATGCTGGCCTTTATTCGTGCCGATTCGGATTGGAGCGCTACATGGGAATCGCATCTGTTTTAATTGAATCGGCGTTGCGGCAACAAGTCTATCACACTGTGATATAATTTTTTTTGGCAATTATCGATCCTGACCGGCCTATAAATGATCGATGTAACGAAGAGTCGGAATGTGCTTGATGAAATCGAAGCGGTGTTTGTGTGGTGACTAATTAGGGAATGCAAAATGGACAATAACTCATTGAATGCACAGATGACTGCGCTGACACCCGATGTTGAGCTGTCTGAGGATCTGATACGGAAGTTCGATAAGCCCGGGCCGCGTTACACCTCCTATCCAACTGCCGACCGTTTTGCCACGACATTCACCGAACATTCTTATCTGACTTATCTCGGAGAAAGAGCAACAAGGGAAAGCAACCCGGCGCTGTCGATTTATGTGCATTTGCCTTTTTGCGAATCGCTCTGTTATTTTTGTGCGTGCAACAAAATTATCACCAGGGACCATGACCGGGTTACCGAATATCTGCGGTATCTGGATCGGGAGATGGCGTTGGTGGCAGCGCGCATTGGTTCCGATCGCACTACGACGCAATTGCATTTGGGAGGTGGTACCCCAACGTTCTTCAATGCCGATGAATTGCGCCAGCTGATGGCAATGATACGCAGGCATTTCAATTTTTCTGATGATGCCGAACTGGGTGTTGAAATCGATCCGCGTACTGTTGGCGCCGATACGCTGGCACTGCTGGCAGAACTCGGTTTTAATCGCACCAGCTTCGGTGTGCAGGATTTTGATCCTGACGTGCAGTTGGCCGTCAACCGCATTCAGCCTTACGAGATGGTTGAAAACGCGGTTGTGGAAAGTCGCAAGGCAAACTTTCAATCCATCAATGCCGACCTGATTTACGGATTGCCAAAACAGGCACTGACGAGTTTTGGTCGCACCCTTGACAGCCTGATCCGTATTTCGCCTGACCGTATCGCGTTATATAACTATGCCCATTTGCCGAGCCGCTTCAAGGCGCAACGTCAGATCATCGCAAGCGATCTTCCGACTGCCGAAGAGCGGTTGCAGATTTTTCTGATGTCGACACGTCGGCTGCTGGATGCCGGCTATGTCTATATCGGGCTGGATCACTTCTCCAAACCCGATGACGAATTGAACAAGGCACGGCTTGACAATACCCTGCATCGCAATTTCCAGGGATACACCACCCGTGCCGATTGCGATCTGATCGGTTTCGGCGTGTCAGCCATCAGTAAGGTGGGCAATTCCTACAGCCAGTCAGTCCGTACCATCAAAGCCTATTGCCAGAGCCTCGATGATGGGCGCTTGCCGGTTGAAAAGGGATTTGACCTGAGTAACGATGATTTGCTCAGACGCGACATCATCATGACGCTGATGTGCAGCGCGCCACTTCATATTGATGAAATCAGCGACGAATATGGAATTGATTTCGGTACCTATTTCGCTTCGGAGTTGGCGTTATTGCGACAATATGAAGACGCAGGGTTGATTACGATTGACGACCGACTGATTCAGGTCGCCAAAAAAGGACGTCTCTTTGTACGCGCCGTTGCCATGGTTTTCGATACTTATCTGGCGCAAACAAGTGGCGCGACTTATTCAAAGCTAATTTGACGAAAACGGCGGTATAGATATTGGAATTGGAAGGCAAGCTGGCATCAAACAATTTGGTCTGATTTCAATTGATCAAACAAAAAACATGCATCGATTAATAATGCAAAAAGCCATATTCAAACCATCTGATGCACTATTAGATTGAAAGTACGGAGGGCGTAGGCTGGGATGCAATCGTAGGCTGGGATGCAATCCCAGCATTTCAACCGTTGATGCTGGGATTGCATCCCAGCCTACGACGCATTCCAGCCTACGTCATACCCAACGATTTCAAATTGATTGACTAAGGGTTATTTGCCACCCTGTTTTTAAAAACTTGATCGAGATCATTTAAATGCCGGTCAATGTTGAATTACCATGAAGCCGCTATAGCACTGCGCTCATGTCATTTACTTGGGCCGACAAATTAACCGATACTTTGAATCCAGGGAAGCAAAATGCAAACTGAACAAATTCAGCTCGTTGGAATGAATTCCGAAATGAGCATCCAAAAAATTAACCACGCACTGTCGACGATCGATGGCGTGACGGGCGTGCGTGTTTCCTTGCCGGAAAGTCGGGTTGAAGTGCAGTTCAACGCAGCGCTGGCGCAGTTGGTGCAACTGGAATCTGCACTCAATGACGCAGGTTTCCGAGTGACCAATTCACAAAAGTCACAAAGTGAACAGGGTGGTTGCTGCGGCGGTTGTTGCGGTTGACCTCGCATGAATACCATAACCGACTATTTAACGCACGATCACAGACGGTGTGACGACCTGTTTGTGACTGCCGAAAACCATGTCTGCAAACAGGCGTGGTCAGAGGCAAGCACCTGTTTCAGTCAGTTCAGAGCAGGTATTGAGCACCACTTCGAGATGGAAGAGCAGGTGCTGTTTCCAGCGTTTGAACAAAAAACCGGAAGCACAGAGGGTCCGACTGAAATCATGCGCAATGAACACCGCCAAATTCGTGCCATTATTGAGATGTTGATGAAATCGCTGGCTTTGCAGGAAAAGGACGAATACCTTGGTCACTCAGAGACCATGAATATCATGATTCAACAGCACAATATGAAAGAGGAAAATATTCTCTATCCGATGACGGATCAGCTGCTGGGAAAAATTCAGCCCGACATGATCGATGCCATGAATAAGCTTGACACTGGAGGTTAGAAAACGATGAGTGACATAATCAATCTGGATGCATGCGGACTGGAACCACCAGAGCCGATGGAGCGCGTTCTGGAAGCGCTGTCAACGCTTGGAGCAGGGGACAGGATCTGCATGCTGATTGACCGTGAACCGCGCCCGCTGTATCCCATACTGGAGCGCAATAATTTCAGTTATGAGACAACCGCACGTGACGACTATTTATTTGAAATTCTCATATGGCACAAGCAGTAGCATAGCTTATGCAACGCAAACTGTCGTTTGAACATACGCCGTCACTGTCAATTCCCCTGCGCTTTTTTCTGACAGCGCCTGTTTTTGCCATGCTGGCCGGGCTGTTGCTGGTCTGGTATGGTCCACAGGCGCTGTCAGTTCGCTGGTCGCCGATCACTCTGGCGCTGACCCATTTGCTGACCTTGGGCTTTTTGACCATGTCCATGACCGGTGCCCTGATTCAACTTCTGCAGGTGGTCGTCGGCATTGTGGTGCCCCACGTCAGGCTTACTGCAGCCATCGTGCATGGCGCACTGTTGTTGGCAACCTGTGCGCTGACTTGCGCCTTTTTATTTTTTTCCACGCCCTTGTTTGTACTTGCGCTGGGTTTTCTGTCGATTGCCTTTCTCGGGCTGTTGGGCGCATGTCTGATCGGGATGTGGCGGATGAAAGCCGATAATGCGACATTTGCCGCAATGCGCCTGGCGCTGGTCGCACTTTGTATCACGGTCGGATTGGGTGCGGTGACAACCAACGCACTGATCGGTGTCGTCGCGCTGCCCATTGTGCAGATGACCAATTTGCATGCCGCCTGGGGGCTGGTCGGCTGGGTTGGACTGTTGGTCATCGGCGTGGCGTACCAGGTAGTGCCGATGTTTATGGTGACGCACATGTACCCCGGGCGCGTTAGCCGTTTTCTGGCGGTGACGCTGTTCGCTCTTTTGATTTTTTGGACAGCGTCGCATGGGTTGCCTGCCGTGAAGTCGCGGTCGATATTGTCGGTATTGGTTGTTGCAGTTTTGGGCCTGTTTGCCGTGATTACGATAGGCTTGCTCTGGAAACGCAAGCGCCGCGTTCCTGATACGACGATTTTGTTCTGGTATGTGAGTGCAGGCAGTCTGCTGGCCTGTTGCGGTCTGTGGCTGGTTGGCATAATGCGACCGGAACTGGCAGAAACGCCGTCCTTTGCACTCCTGCTTGGGGTGTTATTTATTGTCGGCTTTGGTTATTCGGTCATTAACGGCATGCTGTACAAAATTGTTCCGTTTCTGATCTGGTATCACCTGCAGACACGACTGGCTGATATCGGAATGAAGGCGCCAAATATCAGAAAAATCATCCCCGAACAGGCTGCCGGAAAACAGTTCTACGCGCATGGGCTGGTATTGCTCTCGATGGTACTTGCAGCCATTTTTCCTGAACAACTGGCGCGGCTGGCCGGGGTCCTGTTTATAGCATCGTCACTGTGGCTGTGGATTAATTTGCTGCTTGCAGGTTTGTTTTATCGCGCTGCGTTGATCAAATGAACGGACTGTCATCGGAGATTTATTTCTCGTAGTGTTTCATTTTTTCGAAATCGAGAATGGTGATGTCCCGGCCACTGACCGCAATCATGCCCTTGTCCATCAGGTCATGCAAAATGCGTGAAAAATGTTCAGGGGTCAGATTCAGGCGCGAAGCGACTACCGTTTTACTGGCCTGCAATACCACCTTCTGTCCATTGTCGGGGCTGCCTTCCTTGAGCAGGTAACCGATCACACGCTGGGTTCCGGAATTAAGGGAATACACTTCCACATCGCAGATCAGACTGTGCAACCTGCGACTCAGACCGGCCAGCATCTTTTGCGCAAATTTGGGATTGCGTTGCAGCTCTTCAAAAATCACCGTCTTGGAAACGTGCAGCAACAGCGAGTCTTCCAGTGTCTGGGCGGAGACGATATAAGGTTTGTCCATAAACATTAAAGCCTCGCCAAAACTGTGTTTGGGGCCAATGATTTCAACGACCTTTTCAGATCCGTTAGGTGAAGTGAAGGCCAGCTTGATGCGACCAAACACAATCAGGTGAAATCCGTTGCAGTCGTCGCCGCGATGAAATATCACTTCACCGCGGGGTACATGGATTTCCCGTGTCTGACTCGAAATCTGTTCGAGTTCTGTCTGGTCGAATTCGCTGAACAGAGGCAAATTGGACAAAAATTTTATTGTGTTGCTTCCACTGTTTTCTGCCACGATTTGGATACCTGTTTCATTTAAGTCTGTTCTGAATTTTCGGAATGACGCCTGACGCAATGAGTACCTGTTTCTGACTCCGATTCTATGGGTTCGGCTCGTGGAACTGAACCAGATCGCCGCCATGTCCCTTTGCGCTGTACATCGCGACATCGGCCCATTTCAGCAGGTCTGCCTTGTCAGCGCCAGAAGCATTGAACATCACCACGCCAATACTGCCCCTGCATTGATGCGTGAACCTGGTGCTTTCTGCGGATTGTCCTGGTAACTCAAGATAATAGGGCAGGGCGAGAGCAGCGCGAATTTTTTCGGCAATGATTCTGGCTTCCTGTTTTGCGTCGGCTTCATTTTTACTCAGGTCGCAAAGAACGACCACGAATTCATCTCCCCCGAAGCGTGCAACGGCATCGGCCTGCCTGACGCAGCCGGAAATTCGGCGTGCCACTTCAACCAGCAGCAAATCCCCGACCGCATGGCCGTGCATGTCATTGAGCGGTTTGAAATTATCCAGATCCAGAAACATCAATGCGTTATAACATCCGCTGCGCTTACAGCCAATGAGCGCCTGGTCCAGTCTGTCGTGGAGCAATCGCCGGTTTGGCAGTCCGGTCAATGCATCGTAAAACGCATAACCATGAATTTCATGCTCTGCACTTTTGCGCTCGGTAATGTCATGTTGCGTCGATACATAGTTGGTGATTGTTCCCGATTCACTCTTGATGGCAGTGATGGTCAGGTAGGCGGGGTAAACGTCACCGTTCTTGCGTCGATTCCAGATTTCGCCCTGCCAGGCTCCGGTTGTTTTCAGCTGCGCCCACATCGCTGCGTAAAATGCGGCATCGTGCCGGCCGGAAGCAATTAAATGCATTGTTTGACCGGTTACATCGTCCGCTGCAAAGCCGGTAATTTCCGAAAAAGCGCGATTGATGCGCTGGATGACGCCATTCGCATCGGTAACGACGATGCCTTCCCTGCTTTCAAACGCAATCGCTGCAATCTTGAGATCAACCTCACGATTCTTGCGATCAGTGATGTCGCGGGCGAAGCCGGTGGTGCCAAAGATTTTTCCGTTTTCATCCAGCACCGGGGTGATATACATCGCCAGCCAGCGCAACTCGTCGCCATTGAAGTAGGTCTCTTCAATTCGCTGGCGCTTTTTTGATTTCATGACAGCTGCATCATAGGACGCATAACGTTCTGCGACCTCCCGGGGCCATGCCTCGAAATCCGTCTTCCCTATAATTTGCGAAAAGCCCTTGCGTTGAATATAGTCGGAATAATTTTTATTGATCTGGACGTAGCGCCCCTGTGCATCTTTGAGCCACACGATATACGGTGAGTTATCAAGAATGGCACGCGCGCTGACTTCACTCTTGCGCAGGCGCTGGTTCATGGCGGTCAGTTCGTTCGAGAAATTGTGAAGATTCTTGCGGTCAGACTCGATATCCTCCTGAAACTGCACGACACGTTGCGCTGCACGCAATCTTGCGAACAGGATCTTGGGATTGATGGGCTTGTTCATGTAATCATTGGCGCCCGCCTCAAACGCCTCGACCAGACTGTCAACCCCATCTTGCGACGTTAACATGAAGACGTAAATATTTCGCCAGGCGGGGTTGCGTCTGAGTTCCGTGCAAAACTCGACACCATTCATGCGCGGCATTACCCAGTCGGTGATAATTGCCTGCGGCCTGAATTTTTCTATTGACTCCAGCGCTGACTGTCCATCTTCCGCGCTGGCAACGACATGGCCGGCCTTTTCGAGCAGAGTCGACAGCAGTAAGCGGATAACCCGATCATCATCGACGATCAGTATGCGAAGTTTATAAAATGCACCTGCACCAACCGGCAATACTTCGCTGTCGTCCCGCATGGCAGGAACCAGCGGTACGGCCTCAAGTAATTCTTCAAAGCGGGGAACAGCCACAGGTCGAAGATTGCATAATTTGCTCCACTCGTTCCATTCCAGTACAGAAGTGTTACCGAGTTTGGCGAGGGCTTCGAGTTCGATTCCAAGCCGATTGGCGATCAGAATCAGATTCGGCGTCATTTGACGACGCTGCGCGTCTGGAGCAAGACACAGGGTTGAAAAATAGTCGGCTACATGCAGGGCATGCAGCAAATGCCAGTTCCGCGTGTTTTCTGCAAACCCGGCCTGCGCGGGATTCTCGTGTGCCCTGGCGATTTTTTGAAACAGCACCGGCATGCCCCAATCGGCCAGCATCGCTTCTGTCAACTGATTGTGATCGACATTGAATTCGGCGCGCTCCAACTCAAGCAACTTGCCATCGAGATCATTGTCACAGGAACCCACTATCCGCGAATAGTCATCCGGGCAGGCCGATGCCAGACCCAATACACCGACTTTTCCAAGCAGACCCAGGATGAACACTTCTTCGGATGAACCGATTTCCTTATGGCTGACGAGGTGTTGCGCGGTGATTGCTGTCAATAAGCAGTGTGACCAGAACCGTTGATAATCAAAATTGGCACAGGCTCCCTGTCGTGTATCGTCCATCAGCGACAAGCCCAGTACCAATTGACGGATTGTGTTAAAGCCCAGAACGCCTACGGCATCCACGATTGCCACAATGGAGCGTGTCTGATAGCCGACCCGCGCGTTGGCAACCTTGATCACACGACTGCACAGCGCCGGATCCGATTTGATCGCCTGGGCGACTTCCTGATTGGTAACGTTATCCCTGTCGCACAGTTGGGTCACCCGCAATGCCAGTGACCTGGGCGTAGGCAGCCTGCCTCCTGCAAGGATTTTTTCAAGAGTGGCGGGATCGGGTTGATTCAAGAAATACTCCGTTGTATGGGATGGAGCCAACCAACAATGTTGCGCACATCGTGTCCATTACCTGTGGTGTCTCATCTCAACATAGCACAAAGCATGGTTTGCAGCCAATAGTTCTTTATTGTCCGCGCACAAATTTTTCGAAGTCGAGCAGCGGCAGCGGCCGGCTGAACAGATACCCCTGATAGGCGTGGCATCCCTGGCGGGCCAGAAAGGCTCTCTGTGCCTCAATTTCCACGCCTTCAGCGATAACGGTCAACCCCAGACTTTCTGCCAGGGCAACTACCATTTTTGCAATGGCTGCATCGTTCGTATCGGTGAGAATGTCTTTCACAAAACCCTGATCAATTTTCAATTGATCCAAAGGCAATCGCTTCAGATAGGACAGCGATGAATAGCCTGTGCCAAAATCATCCAGGGCGAATCCGACTCCCTTTGCTTTAAGCACGTTCATTTTGGCGATGACACCCTCCACATTTTCAACCAGCAGACTTTCAGTCAGTTCCAGCTTCAACTGATGTGGATTCGCGCCGCTCTTGGCGAGCGAGGCCAGTACCTGATTGACGAAATCGCGGTGATGAAATTGGCGGGCGCTGACATTCACCGCGACGGTAAGATGAGCCATGTTGGGTTCTGAAGCCCAAATCGCCAGTTGCGCGCATGCAGTCTCCAGTACCCAATGACCCAGGCGCAGAATCAGGCCGGTATCCTCAGCTACCGGAATAAACTCTGCAGGCGACACCAGACCGCGTTCGGGATGGTGCCATCGGATCAAGGCTTCCGCGCCCGTCAGACGCCGCTCGCCAACGACCTGGGGCTGGTAATAAAGAACAAACTGACCGTGCGCGACAGCGTCACGCAGGTCTGCTTCCAGAGCAGCGCGCAGCGTGGCCGTGGCCTGCATCTCCGGGTCGAAAAAGCGCAGGGTGTTACGCCCGGCGGCCTTGGCCCGATACATGGCCAGATCGGCCCGTTTCAACAGTACATCGATCGATCCCTGTTGCTCGGGAAACAGGGTGATGCCTATACTGGTGGTGCTGTGATAGGCATGGCTGTCGAGGCGATAAGGCTGGTTCAGTGTGACCAGAATCTTTTCTCCGACGGCTGTGGCCTGTGCGGCAGACTCCTGGACGTTTTCGCCCAGGTCGCCCAGCATGACGACGAATTCGTCACCGCCCAGGCGGGCCACGGTATCACCCTCGCGTATGCCGGTCGTCAGACGCTGGGCCACCTGTTGCAGCAACAGGTCACCGATAACGTGACCGCGGGTGTCGTTGAGCGTTTTGAAGTCATCCAGATCAATAAACAGCAGCGCACCATACCTTTTGTTGCGGATACTGGTTGCCACGGCCTGTTTCAGGCGGTCCAGCAGCAGCCGGCGATTCGGCAAACGCGTCAATGAATCATAGAACGCCAAAATATTGATCTCGTCTTGCGCCTTCTTATTCTCGGTGATGTCTTTCCCAAAGACGGACACACCATGAATGACGCCGTCTTGCTCGAAAAGATTGAAGTTCAGCAGCAGCGTCCGGTTATTGGCGAAAACCGTGTATTCAACCGAGTAGGGACCCTCACGCAGGGCGCGTTCATAGCGGTTGTACCACTCTTGAATCACTTGCGCGGTGGGGAAAAGATCGTCAGGCCGCATGCCGATAGTGAGCTCGATGCCACTTTGTTGAAAAAAATAGTCACTTAACTCGCGATTGAACATCAGAAGGCCGAAACGGTCACAGTCAACCGACCAGATCATTTCTGATGTACTGTCGAGGATCGCTTTGAGCTGGTTTTGGGATTTGAGCAGCGCGATATTTGACTGCCTGCGCGCATTAATTTCATGCATCAGCTGTAATGTGTTGGTAACCAGCTTGTCGAATATGGACAGGATAATATCGACAAGCATATTGCCTTCACCTGCGATCTGCTTACTGGCGTGTGATTTGGCGGATTCGAGCGCCATACCTGACTGAATCGCCCGTACTGCCAGAGCCATATATCGATCATCTTGCAAAATATGAATAAGCAGCCAGCGAGTGAGGAATGAAACAAGGTCTGGGTACAGGATCTTCCCATTCGCCTGGTTTTCAGCTGTCAGTTTGTGTATGGTCGATATGAAACTGTGATGCGTATCTTTGTGCTGTGCCTCGAGTGCGTCGTCATGAAAATACTTATGCCAAATCGCTTCTTCTGTCTGAAAATGGTAGACGGCATAATCAGCCAGTTCATTGACAATGAGATTGGATGACGCATGGTCGGATTGAAATATGACATCGGTGGCCAGCCGGTTTAACAGCGCAACGAGCCGCTTATGCTGGTCGTCGATCATCGCCACGCCCGTGGTGAGATTGTCGATCCACGGAAAAATTTCTATTGCATCCATCGGATGTCTTTCATCACAGACAGGATTTGTATTGTGCTGGCCAATTTAACGGGAATCAATCGAGGTTCCTGAAAAATGGGGGCAGGCAGCGGGTAGCCCGCATGGTACAGTTCATTGCGGCGCCGATGGTGTGATTTTATGGACCATGTTGATATTAATCACACCGTGATATAGTTTGATGCAGATCAATCCGACTTTTCTGTTTGAACATAGGCTCCCAATGCCAAGTGGCTGCGTCTTGAAAACTGATTTTAATTTAAGCGATGAATCGTCCAACTAAAGAACAATTGTCAAAAAAAGAATTTGAATCCCTGTCTGAATTTCGTTTTCAAATCCGGCGGTTTGAGCGATTCTCCGAAAATATAATTGCAGAATTTGACATTACACCGCTGCAGTACCTGCTTATGTTGCACATTAAAGGCTATCCCGACCGTGAATATGCCTCGGTGGGTGAGCTGGCCGAGCGGCTGCAATCCAGCCCTCATGGTGTTGTTGCGTTGATATCTCGCTGTGAAGCATTGGGTCTGGTTCAGCGTAAAAAAAGCGCGATGGACAGACGTCAGGTCAACGTCCATTTGCTTAAAAAAGGCGAAGCGATTCTGACGAAACTGGCAGCACTGCATCGAACCGAGCTTCGATCGTTGCAAAACATTTTCCCTGTATCTTCAATCAATTCTTGAATTATCTGTAGAAAACGGCAATACGGCGCCTTAAATTGCGCTGCCGTCACTATAAAATCACTTCCCTCAAAATTTACATCATAATGTGACATAGTTGTGATGTACGTCAAATTGAAATTGGCTTGCTTAAATTACTGGGCCGTTTCGAAACCGAGAAAACTTAATGCAGATCAATGAAATTGGATTAAACATGCATATAATCTACATCTATGCACAGTGGCCAACGATGCGCGCCGAAGCGGCTGCAGTAAATTGACCATTGGACCAATAGAAACCATATTTTCGACAGGGACTGAGAAATGATGAAAACGACTTCCAGACTGATAGGCACCTTATTCATTCCATTGATACTGATGGCCGCCAGTCACAGTGCCGTGGCCGACCCAGGCACAAAATCACCAGGCAGATTGAGTGGCGATTTTGGACCGCCGCAGGGCGAGCCGATCCACGCAATCTTGACCAGTCCGCCGAATGTACCGCCGCCGATACATCGCAAATTTCCGGCCAAAGTCATCGTTGATCTCGAAGTCGTCGAGCAGGAAAAAGAAATATCCGAGGGTGTGAAATACATGTTCTGGACCTTTGGCGGCACGGTACCGGGCAGTTTTATCCGCGTGCGGCAGGGCGACACGGTGGAGTTCCACCTGAAGAATAATCCAGGCAGCAAAATGCCGCACAATATCGATTTGCACGGGGTGACCGGACCAGGCGGTGGTGCTGCTTCCAGTTTCACGGCACCCGGTCACGAATCGCAATTTACCTTCAAGGCGCTCAATGAGGGTATCTATGTTTACCATTGTGCGACGGCGCCGGTCGGCATGCACATTGCCAACGGTATGTACGGCATGATACTGGTGGAACCGCCTGAAGGACTGAGCCCGGTCGACCATGAATACTATGTGATGCAGGGCGATTTCTATACTGCCGGAAAATATCGTGAGAAAGGTTTGCAGGCGTTTGACATGGACAAAGCCATTGATGAGCGGCCAACCTATGTGTTATTCAACGGCGCCGAAGGTTCGCTTACCGGTGACAAGGCACTGACTGCCAGGACCGACCAGAAGATTCGTCTGTTTATTGGTAATGGTGGCCCGAATCTGGTATCGAGCTTTCATGTGATCGGCGCGATTTTTGACAAGGTGCGCTATGAAGGCGGCACCAATATGCAAAAAAATGTGCAGACCACGCTGATTCCCTCAGGTGGTGCCGCGGTGGTTGAATTTCAGACCAAGGTGCCGGGCAGCTATGTGCTGGTTGATCACTCGATCTTCCGTGCGTTCAATAAAGGTGCGCTGGCCATTCTGAAAGTGGACGGTCCGCCGAAAAAAGAGATCTATTCCGGTAAAGAACTGGATTCGGTTTACCTGGGCGACCGGGCGCAGGCCAATATGGCCAGCGTCAGCGTAGCGACCAAAGCAGCTGCCAGCGGCACCCTGACACAACAGGAGCAGATTAACGCTGGCCGGGAACTGTTTGCCGGAACCTGTTCGGTCTGTCATCAGCCTAACGGTGCCGGTCTGCCGGGGGTATTTCCTCCGCTGGCAGGCTCTGATTTCCTCAACAGCAATCATCAGCGTGCGGTCGGCATTGCGCTGCACGGTTTGACCGGCAAAGTCGTCGTGAACGGCAATGACTACACCTCGGTCATGCCGCCGATGAACCAGCTCAACGACGATGAGATCGCCAATATCCTGACCTACGTGCTCAACTCCTGGGGTAACAAGGGCGGTACGATTGATGCAAGTGCGGTGAAAGCCGAACGCGCCAGGCCGGTTGCCGAGCAGGCAGGTCATTAAGCCTGATGCCATGGGAACCGCTCTGTCAACATGGCTGAGTCTGGTATGGTTGGCCGTGGTTGCAACAGCAGCCACGGCCGATGACCTTGCGCCGGTTGGCTATGTGACGGTTACACCGGGGTCGCTCACCAGCGTGCTGTCGAATTCATCCGACAACAGGCCGATTCCTGTAAAACCATTTTCAGTGCGCGTCACGCCGGTGACCAATGCGGAATTTCTGAACTTTGTACTGAAGAACCCCGACTGGGGTCGTGACCGGATCGCGTCGGTATTTGCCGATCATACTTATCTGCACGGCTGGAAGAGTGCCACCGACTACGGTGATCAAACAGATCGACAACGCCCGGTTACCAATGTCAGCTGGTTTGCCGCACAGGCGTTTTGCGAACACGAAGCAGCGCGTCTGCCGACCTGGTACGAATGGGAATACCTTGCCGCGGCCGATGCAACCCATGCCGATGCCAGAAAAGACCCTGCCTGGCGTGCCAGAATTCTTGCGTGGTATGACACACCGACCGACATGCATGGTCCGACTGTGGGTGGTGCGGCCAATTATTATGGCGTGCGTGACCTGCACGGACTGATCTGGGAATGGGTGGAAGATTTCAACGCCTTGTTTATCAGTCCGGACAGCCGCAATCAGGGCGATCCGGATAAATTGAAATTTTGCGGTGCCGGTGCCCTGAGCCTGCAGGATAAAGAAAATTTTGCCATTCTTATGCGTATCGCTTTGCTGTCCTCGCTGTCTGGCGCCGACACGACCGATAACCTTGGATTTCGCTGCGCACGCAGTGCTGTTCCCAACCTAACTCACACCACACCCAACCAATGAACAAGTCTATCCATTCCGTCCTGTCATGCAAGGCTGCCCGCATTGCCGTGTTTGCATTTGGCATGCTTGCCGTGAGTTGTCATAGCGTCGCTGCGGACCAGACCGCTCGTGCGCAGCGATTGCCCGGCAATTCGATCTACCAGTTACCGATCAGTCTGACTGACCAGGATGGCCATGAATTCAGGTTGTCCGGCAAGCGTGGCAAGCCTGTCATTGTCAGCATGTTTTATAACTCGTGCCAATTCGTCTGTCCGATGCTCATCGATACCCTGCAAATGACCGAAGACAGCCTGACACCGGTGCAGCGCAACAGTTTGTCGGTACTGCTGGTAACCTTTGATCCGGCCCGAGACAGCGTTGCCGTACTCAAGTCCATCACCAACGCCCGTCATCTGGATGCGCAGCATTGGACACTGGCTCGTACCGATGATGGCTCGGTTCGGAAACTGGCTGCAATACTGGGAATTCAATTCAAGTTGCTTGAAAATGGTGACTACAATCATTCGACCGCGCTGGTTTTGCTGGACGGTGAAGGTCGCATACTGGGCAGCACCAATCAGATTGGCGAAGTGGATCCGCAGTTTGCAAAGCTGGTGCGGGACGCTGCCAAATAATCTTCCTGCCGTGTCATGAACGGCGACCCTGTAGGCTGGGATGCAATCCCAACATTTCAACCGTTGATGCTGGGATTGCATCCCAGCCTACGACGCATCCAGCCTACGCCCTCCGTACTTTCAATCGAAAGAATTCAATCTAGCTGTGCGTCACTAAAAAATCAATCACAATTTCTCCCGGCGCGCGCGATACATAATCGATCTTGATGCGCGAGCCGAAATGGCCATCGATTTGGGAGAGCAGCGGCAAGGGATCGTGATCATTGCAAAAGCGCATGGTTTCGCCGGCCATCAGCGAGGCGAGGGCGCCGAAAATTGCGGCATGGCGAAATCGTTTCGCAACGCCGCGCGCATCAAATGGGTAGATGCCGGCAGTTTGGGTGGGCAGTGAGCAGTCATGAGCCATACTATTTCCTTGTTGGTGATTGAAATGAGTCAGGCGTACCTGACTCATCTGTTGTGCTTAAGTTGATGTTGACGATCTGGGTGCCGACTATGCGACGTTGGTTTGCTTTGTCGAAGACGCGATTGCCTGTTGCTGTCTGACTGGCAGCAATAAACGGATTGCGAACCAGGCCAGTAACACGCACCCAATCGCAAATACGATATCACCCGGAACGCGCAGCCATACCAGTGTTTCCATCAGTTGCGAGTGGACGATTTCCGGTGAACGGGCAAACCAGATTCCTTTGGTAATGCTGGCCCAGGCCTGGTAGATACCGGCAGGTAACAGCGAAATGAATACCATCATTGCCAGTCCGATATTGAGCGTCCAGTACATCGGTTTAAGGATCTGATCCGACCATGCCGCACGGTTGGACAACCCGCGCAGACAAAACAGCATCAGTCCAATTCCGAGCATGCCGTACACACCAAACAAGGCGGCATGTCCATGCGCGGCGGTCAGGTTCAACCCCTGCATGTAGTACAGAGCGATGGGCGTATTGACCGAGAAACCGAGCAAACCGGCACCGACCGTGTTCCAGAATCCGACCGCAATAAAGCACAGGATGGGCCATTTGTAAGCCTGCACCCATGGTGCTGCCTTGGAACGCTGATAATTTCGATAGGCTTCAACACCGATCATGGCTAACGGAACCACTTCCAGTGCCGAAAACATCGCACCGATGGCAATCACAAAAGTCGGTGTGCCGGTAAAGTACAGATGATGCAGGGTACCCAGGATACCGCCGAACAGGAACACGATGGTTTCCAGGATGATTGCCGTGTTGGCAGTGCTGGCACGGATTAATCCTAAACGGGTGAACAGCAACGCAATGACGGCAGTGGCAAATACTTCAAAGAAGCCTTCTACCCATAAATGCACCAACCACCAGCGCCAGTATTCAATCATCGAGTAATGGGTATGCGGACCCCACGCCAGCGATGTGGAATAAAATGCGCCGATACACAGTGCCGACAGAAAGACCATGGCGATCAGCGCGCGGCTGTCCGAAGGTTTTTTCAGCGCAGGCCATAATCCGCGACCTAACAGCAATACCCAGAACAGCAATCCGATGAACAACAGAATCTGCCAGACCCGGCCCATGGTGGTGTAGGCCAATCCCTGATTGCCGATCCAGAAGCTGAAGGTGTTGCCCAGATGTTTGATGCTGCCGATCCATCCGAACGCGGTAGAACCCACCACGATAAACAGCAGGGCATAGAACAGCACGTTGACACCGAGCTTTTGAAATTTGGGTTCCACGCCGGAGATCGCCGGTGCAATGTACAGACCGGTAGCCAGCCAGGCAGTGGCTATCCACAGCACGGCAAACTGGGTATGGATGGTGCGACTGACCGAGTAGGGTAAAAAATCAGCCAGCGGAAATCCGAAGAAGCTGTGTCCCTCCACCGAATAGTGCGCGGTGATAACCCCCATTCCTACCTGTGCCAGTATCAGTCCGATTACCACGTAAAAATATTTGCGGGTGGCTTTCATGGACGGGGTAGGCTTCAGATCGAACAAGGGATCAGCCTTGGGCGGAACCGGATCATCACCTTCCTTGCTGATCCCATGAAAGAAAATCATGGCAGCCAGTGCACCTATCATCAGGATCACGCTGGCAATTGACCAGATACCAGTGCCGGCGGTCGGCGTATTGTCCACCAGTGGTTCATGCGGCCAGTTGCTGGTATAGCTTAAATCGGTGCTGCCAGGACGGTCGGTCGCGGCGGCCCAGGCAGACCAGAATATAAAGGCAGGTAACGCCTGCAGATCGGCCGGATCTGGCAACAGACCGGCATTCATTGCATACTGTTCGCGCAATTTATCCAGTGACGGATCGGTGCCGAACAGACCGGTGTAATGACGGGTCACCTGAAGAACCGCCTGGGCACGATCGAGCGACAGCGTGATGACGCCGGTTGTGGCGTCATAGGTGTTGCGGCGCATTTCAGTTTTTAACTGACCGTTCAGTTCGCCCTGTTGACCAACGCTGAGTTGCTCAAAAGGTTTGCCGAATTCTTTCTGCGCCCAGATGGCGCGCAGCGCTTCGGCTTCCCGATGCAACCAGTCGGCTGACCAGTCCGGCGCAACGTAACTGCCATGACCCCAGACCGTACCAAGTTGCTGACCGCCGGCAGATAACCAGGCTTGTTGCCCCAGTTGAACCTGACCTTGTGAAAACAGGACGGTGCCGTCAGTACTGACGACCTGATTCGGAATAGGCGGGGCGGTCTGATAGATCTCCGTCCCCACCCAGATTAGTACCGCGAAGGACAGCGCGCAAATGATTGCGAGCCAGGTCCAAAGTTTGCGCGTAGCGTGCATGGCAATTCCTTTGTTGTGAAGTGAAAAAAATGATATTGGGGACTGAACCGCAGTCACCGTTTCGGGTATTTATTTAAAGATGCATTTTAAATGCAACTATTTAAAGATGCAAACCAAATATATCTTTAAATGTGTTTTTGCTTGACGTATATCAAAGAAAGTCTTAAACATGTATAGTGTTTATCACTTTGATTTAAACTGGGCTCCATACTTTTACCTGACCGGAATTCGCCATGAGATTAACTTCCTTTACCGATTACACCTTGCGCACCCTGATGTACCTGGGTGCCAGTCGGGATCGGCTGGTGACGATCAATGACATCGCTGAGCTGCATCTCATTTCAAAGAATCATTTGATGAAAGTTGTGCATCAGTTGGGCGTGTCCGGCATGGTGGAAACTGTCAGAGGGCGGAATGGCGGGCTGCGCCTGAAAGTGGATCCGGCATTGATCAATATTGGTGCCATAGTCCGGCAGACCGAAACCGACTTCTATATGGCGGAGTGCTTTGACCGCGAATCCAATACCTGCGTTTATGCGCCTGGCTGTGATCTGAAAAGAGTATTGGGCTCGGCAACGGCGGCGTATCTGGCGGTGCTGGACGGTGTCACGCTGCTTGATCTGATTGCTAACGGTGCTGCCAAAAAAAATAAATCCGGCAAGATCGTTAAAAGCAGTCCAGCCAAAACAATCAGAATTGTTGATCAATCATAAGCACGCAGCGTGGTTGGCGTGTTTCGCAGCGGATTTTAATGTGGTATATTGCATGCATCTTTAAACCTGCGAGAACAACATGCGGCAAATCCTCATCAAAATCAGTGAGCCGGCCCAGCCTGCAACGCCATCCAGACTGTGGCAGTTGACGCACCCGGTATGGCAGCTTGGCTTTCGTCCGTTTTATCTGCTGGCAGCCTTTTTCGGCGCTGTCGCAGTCCCTTTGTGGGTGGCCCATTACCTGGGATGGCTCACGGCTGGCGTTCAGTTCAACCTGAACTGGCACATGCATGAAATGATATTTGGCATGGTGATAGCCGTGGTGATCGGCTTTTTGTTTACCGCTGCAAAAAACTGGACTGAGCTCTGGACTCCGCGCAAGGGACATCTGGCCGCGTTGGCCGGACTCTGGCTGGCCGGACGCTGTGCCATGTTGTTCGCGCCTTCCTTGTGGACGGCATTGGTTGATGTTCTGTTCATCCCCTGCGCGGCGTGGCCTTTATATCGTGTGCTGAAAAAATCGGGTAACAGGCGCAATCTGTTTCTTGTGGCTCTGCTGGGCATGCTGACACTGGCCAACATGTCTTTTCATGCCGCAGTACTGGGCTGGATCCATCTGTCGACCATGGTGCCGGTACAGGTCGCCATACTGATTGTCGTTGTCATTGAGTCGGTAATCGGCACCCGCGTTATTCCCATGTTTACCCGCAACGGCGCGCCCGGCCTTACCCCGGTCGTGCATCCGCTGCGCGATCAGATAACATTGGCCCTGCTGGTATCAGCCAGTCTGGCCTGGATAGTCAATCTGCCGCCATTGATCAGCGCCAGTCTGGCAGTCGTTGCTGCGAGTGCACTGCTGTTCAGACTGATTGCCTGGCAGGGACATCGTACACTGCATGTCCCGCTGCTGTGGATTTTGTATTTATCGTATGCCTGGATTCCGGTCGGATTCTATTTGCTGGCTCTGGGAGAGCTTCACATCGTTGCCTGCAGCGCGGCCTTTCATGCGCTCACCGTGGGTTCCATGGCCGGATTAATTCTGGGCATGATGACCCGCACTTCCCTTGGTCATACCGGACGCAAACTGATCGTCGGAAAACTTGAAATTGCCCTGTATGTATTAATACAGCTTGGCGCCGTGTTCAGGGTTTTGGCCGCGTTAGCGACGACCACGGCCTTGCATGACAATGGGCTGATTGTGGCCAGCGTGTGCTGGTCCGCTGCGTTTATCCTGTTTCTGATTGGTTATGGTCCCTGTTTAATGCAGGCCCGTATTGATGGCAAGGAAGGTTAGCGCGGGTTTCTCTAGTAGTCAGTCAATTTGAAATCTTTGGCTGCGACGCAGGCTGGGATGCAATCGTAGGCTGGGATGCAATCGTAGGCTGGGATGCAATCCCGGCATTTCAACCGTTGATGCTGGGATTCCAT
>Ga0316224_1001212_pt1 | contig 29779 bp, 21 predicted proteins | sample TBH18013metaG_FD_206254 | JGI IMG/M metagenome (GOLD analysis project Ga0316224, IMG submission 206254) | Freshwater microbial communities from Trout Bog Lake, Wisconsin, USA - TBH18013 | ecosystem: Environmental > Aquatic > Freshwater > Lake > Hypolimnion/Profundal zone | place: USA: Wisconsin... | reverse complement strand
TCCGTCATTTCTTGTGATGGTCTTAAATCGCCTGTCAATGCCGTCACTGCTGCTTTCTGTGTGATTGAATTAGTGCCGCTGGTAAATTGTCCCTGTAATTTTTCGCAAGCTTTTGCTACTTCAACATTCGCAGCAATATAACCTAATCTCCAACCTGTCATGGCAAAGCCTTTACTCAATCCATTGATAATGATAATGCGATCTTTTAAATCATCAAACTGTGCAATGCTTTCATGTTTGCCAACGAAATTGATGTATTCATAGATCTCATCACTCAAAATATAAATGTTTGGATATTTTCTAAATACATCAGCCAATCCTTTTAATTCTTCTTTGCTGTACACGGCACCACTTGGATTGCAGGGAGAAGAAAATAAAAATACTTTTGTCTTTGGGGTAATTGCGGCTTCTAATTGTTGCGGCGTAATTTTAAATTTATTTTCAACTGTACTTCTTATTTCAACAACTTTACCACGTGCAATTTTTACCAGCTCAGAATAGGTTACCCAATAAGGTGTTGGAATAATCACTTCCTCATCTTCATCCACCAAAGCCAATATGGCATTGGCTAAACTTTGTTTAGCACCGGTTGAGGTAACAATGTTCTCCGGTTTATAATCTAAATTATTATCTCTTTTAAATTTATAACAAACGGCTTCACGCAAATCTAAATATCCCGGAACAGGTGTATAATGACTCCAGTTATCATTAATAGCTTTAATGGCTGCATCTTTAATATGTTGCGGGGTATCAAAATCCGGTTCACCTAAACTTAAATCAATCACATCAACGCCTTTGGCACGAAGTTCTCTTCCTAACTTGGCCATTTTTAATGTTTCGGGTTCGCTGAATCTTTCTAATAAAGAAGATAAATGTTGGCTCATATTCGGTTGCTTAATTATTTGTGCGCAAATGTAAGCAAATACAATAAAGCATCATGATTTGAAAGTAATACAGTAAAAAATGTGGAAATAAAATTAATTGTGCTGTTCAATATCTATCTTAATATCATACAAAGAGGCATTCACAGAATCTTGTGTGGAAGTACATAAAATGATGCTGTAAAATTTTGCAGCTACAAATGTGGCAGGCTTTTGAATTGTAAAATTCGTACTGTCGTTATACAATACAATATTGTAATTGCCTGCTGTTACTTGGGTAAAGTTGGTATAAGAACTGTAAGATGTTTGATCTAAAAAATGTCTTCCTGTTTGATTTAATTCATAAGCATTACCCGGATAATAGACTCTTGTATTTAAAAATAAAGGAGGATAATAAGCCTGTGTTCTGAAATCTAAAATTCGGATGCCACTGAATCCATTCACTAATCCGGTAAGATTATCAACGATGATGGACACTTTAAAATCATATCCTACTTTATAAATAAAACAGGAATAATAATTCCCCGCTACCAATGGTGTATTGATATTTAAAACAGCAGCTGTTGAACTGCCATAAAATAATTGGATATTATTAATTCCATCAACGCCCGTCACATAGCCGGACGGATAGTAAACTGAAACAGTACCCACTCTGGAATTATTTAAAGAAACTGAAATGGAATTATAATCAGATAAAGTGCCATAGAATTTAATATACACATTGCCGGAAGCTGTTGATCCGCTGCTTCCGGTACTTCCTGTTCCTCCGCCGGTAACCGGAACTGTAACAGGTGTTGTACTGCCGGATGATGATCCGGATGATGATGCAGAACTTGTATCAATGTATTTGGTGCATCCGCTAAAAACAAAGCAAATCCCGATAATGCTTATTGAAATTGTATTCAATAAAACTTTGTTTAGGGCGGATAAGCGATTATGTTTTTTTGCTTCTGTCATTGATAATCTTAAAATAACGAAAAAAAAGCTTTTTTATTTCGTGTTTATTTGTTGGCAAAATAGTTGACAACAAATCCCGGAATGCCATTTAAATTAGGCACTTGCGTAACAATAACCGTAAATATTTTTCCATAACTGTTGAAAGGCAATCCTGATGTAACAATTGAATTATTGACATACAATGAAAATGTTCCCGCTTTAATAGAGGTAAAATTGATTAAAGGTTGTATTCTGAAAAAGTCAAGATCAGTTCTGTTATAGTTTACAATAGAATCCTGTGTTTGCTCATTTACGATGGAAATTTTTGTCGGACTATTAATCAAAGTATTTGAACCCAGTGTATATAAAATTCTCATTTTACAATATCCTGCTGCAGGAGAACTGAGGTCATCTGTTATCGTACTGATGCCCGGAATACCTGTTGCCTGATGATAAATTAATGCAGTATAATAAGAGCTGCCTGTTAAATTAATGGTATTGCTGTTAATGATTGTTCCGGTATTGAATGATTCAATATATAAATTTGCTTTGCCGCTTGTGATGGCGTGATATACGGTATCTGGCGGATTGGATAAATAATTGGAATTATCACTTGCAATGGTAACAACCGAGTTGGGCAAACCCGAACTCATATCATAATACAATACATAAGCTTTGTTGGAAGGACTTACATTCCCATTATTCACCACTTTGGTACAGGATGAAATGAACAATACCATCAATATCATAAAGCCAGGCAAGGGGCTTTTGTTTTGATTGGTTAATATGGTTGCTTTTGTTTTAATATTTTGTATGATTAGTTATGCGGAATAACAGGGCTGATTAATTGTCCGTTTCTTACATCCGTAATTGCAATGGTATAAATTTTCCCGTCCAATAAATTAAAGCCAAAAGGATTGATGATTAAAGTTGTGCCAAAGGTTACATACAAAGTATAATTACTTGCAGGAACAGCAATGAAGTTTTCTAAAGTGTGATCTTTTTCATGATCCAAAAAATATCTTTTCGAAAAAACAAATGTGTTAGCACCATCCGAAATGGTAAAGTTGGCAATATTGGTACCAATTCCATTCCAAAGATCCAGTAACCGCACTTTTGCATAACCAGATGCCGGGGTATTATAATTTTCCTGTACCACAGTTGTTCTTGCTGTATTGCCATAAGTAAATGCAAATGCAGTATTGATACTGCCCGATGCCAATGTTACCGTAGTATCAAAAAGTAAAGCACCGATTGTTTGTGATTGTAATTTAATATCAGTTATACCCGAAACAATATTGTAATAACCGGTGGTGTTTAAAAACCCTAATGAAGTAATCAAATTTCCATTGCTTAATACCACTACAAAATTTTTATACGGAGGAATGCTATCGGCCACCGTTAAACTTAAATAAGCATTGCTCCCTGTAGTAGCGGAACTGCCGGATGTAACTACGTCTTTATTACACGCTGTAACAATTAACATGAATGATATGTAAGCAATACTTCTTTTCACCAATAATTTAATCTGATTAAATAACACAATTTTCAAAACCTGCTTACTAAACGCTTGCACAGGGAACGAAATTATCAATGCCTGAAATTACTTATCCTCATAGTCTATATCAAATTTGGCGAGAGAAGCTTTGTGTTTTTTATCTCTTTTTAATTCAAAATCATAGATTAACCTGCCTAAATGCTTCATAAATGGATAACCAATGGTTTCATAATCATATTTGTCATCATTATAAATGCCATCGCTGTTGCATGAAATGGTTGCACAAAGCATAAACTCAACATTGTTTTTTTTATCGATGATATAAGCCACATCAGTTAAAAAACCATAGGCATCGCCTACTTTGTTAAAGATGCGGACATCGGGCAATAAGCTGCCTTTTCCGGATCCGTAGAATAGAAATTTGCAGTAGGCATCCCAATAATGTGCACTATCATAATAAGGGAATTTACTTTCGCGTGGATAACTGCTCATCCATTTCAGCACAAAATCATAATCATCCTGCGATAAATTAAATTTCTTTTTCGCATCTGTATTGCCGGGAAATAAAACACTTTGTAAAATATCATGCAGGTCTTGTAAATACAATCTGTTTTTATTCGAAAAATCAAAGGGCTCATAAATAAGTTCATTGCCTTTGTAATAACCTTTGCCGAGTTTTACATTTAAAGAAGCAAAATCATTTTTATTGTATTGCGCATCCTGATGATATAAAACTTTGCCTGTTGTATCATAAAAGATAACCGGATTGGTAGTTTTATTCTGTTCATTGGTTAGGCTGATGTTTAAACGATGGCGTATTACCGCATCGCCATAACCTTTCTCTGTTAATTTGCGGAGGATATATTCCTGCCCTAAAAATTCGTACAAACGATTGAATGCATCATTATCACTCACCAGAAAAATCTGTTTGATATAATTGGCAATCGTTGGAGCAGCGTTGTAAGCATTGGGTTGTGTGAAGATAATTTGCTGTGCAGCAGAACTGCTATCCGTAATCATGGCGGTGTATTTGTTTACACCCGGAATATGTAAATCATTTAATTTCTCCAATGCTAAAAAAGCAATAGGCATTTTAACGGTAGATGCCGGATAAAAATAATTTTGATGATTGAGATTGAAAGTATAATTGGTAAAAGTTGGATTGTTTTTTTTATCCCGATTGATCTGTGTATAAATAATTTGCACATTCAGCGAATCTTTGTTGGAAAGGATAGAAGCAAACTCATCCGGTTTTGATTGCATCAATTGCTCCAGAAAAATATCTTTCTGCATGGCTTTCTTTTTTGATTGTGCAACAGCAACAACAGCAATAAAATAAAATAAAGTGAACAACACTATTCTCATGCATCAAACTTAAGATAAAATCAAATAGGCTTAAAATCAATAAAACTCATTAAAGGTTTATTACTTTCGCAGTATGCCACATGAAGCCATTTCTGTTTTCGATATGTTTAAAATTGGGGTAGGCCCGTCAAGTTCGCATACACTTGGTCCCTGGCGTGCAGCATTGCGATGCATGGAGACCATTAAAAATAAAACGGATATAAAGCATGTGGTTTCAGTAAATGTGTTATTGTATGGCTCATTGGCTAAAACAGGAAAAGGGCATGGAACAGATATTGCTGTGATATTGGGTTTATGCGGAGAAGATCCTGTTACCATTGATGTAAATTCCATCACACCCAAAATCAATGCCATTCAGGCCGAAAAGAAATTGCATTTGAATCATGAATGCATGATTGATTTTGATCCTTCCATTAATGTGCAGTTCTTGCATAATGAAACATTGCCTTTTCATCCCAACGGATTATCTTTTTTAATTGAACTGAATAACGGTGAACATTTTTGTGAAACTTATTTTTCTGTGGGTGGCGGATTTGTGGTGAAAGAAAATGAAAGTCAACAGAATAAACAATCCGTTGATCTTCCTTTTCCGATTAATACAGCAGATGAATTATTGCATTGGTGCATGAAAACAGGAATGAATATTTCTGATGTGGTAATGGAAAATGAAAATGCATGGAGAACAGAAGCTGAAACAAAAAAAGGCATTCTAACCATTTGGCAAACCATGCGTGATTGTATTTTCAGAGGTTGTCATGCACAGGGTGAATTACCGGGCGGATTACATGTGCGCAGAAGAGCATTTGCATTAAATAGCAGATTAACGAAAGGTTTTCAGTATAATGATTTTGAAACCTGGTTAAATATTATTAAACAACACGAACATTCTTTCAATTATATTTTAGATTGGGTAAGTTGTTTTGCATTGGCAGTGAATGAAGAGAATGCAAGTTTTGGCAGAGTGGTTACAGCGCCTACCAATGGTGCAGCAGGAGTGATACCGGCTGTATTATTATACTTCATTGCATTTTGTGATGGCAGTGATGAAGATAAGATCATTAAATTTTTATGTACTGCTTCCGAAGTGGGCAGCATCTTTAAAAAAGGGTCTACTATTTCTGCAGCCATGGGTGGTTGTCAGGCAGAGATCGGTGTATCTTCTGCAATGGCGGCTGCAGCATTAACCGAATGCATGGGCGGTACACAACGGCAAGCATTGATGGCAGCAGAGATAGCAATGGAACATCATCTCGGTTTAACCTGCGATCCTATTGGCGGATTGGTGCAAGTGCCCTGCATTGAAAGAAATACCATGGGTGCCATTAAAGCCATTACTGCCTCTCAACTGGCATTGCAAAGTTCTCCCGATTATGCCAAAGTAAGTTTGGATAAAGTAATTAAAACCATGTGGGATACTGCTTTAGACATGAGCAGCAAATACAAAGAAACTGCCGATGGAGGATTAGCCATTAATATCCCGATTAGTCTGCCTGAGTGTTAGAAGAACTAATTTTATACTGTTAGAGGGTAAGCCAACTTAAGCAGATGAGTAATCATCTTTGGAGAAATATTTTTTGTGCAACGTTTTCGCATTGGCGATGTGGCGGAATTCTGTGTTACGTCCGCTCGGAGCCGTTGCTGATTAAAGATACAAAAGCTCATTATTTATTCTGTTGCTTGGGTTTGTTCGTCTGCTGAGACAAAAGCTGATTAGCGATATGCAGCCGATTGCTCTTGAGTCGACCCGCCATATTCGCCAATGCAATGTTAGCAGCAGCTTAGGTCATTTTACTAAGTAAATAGTTGATAAACGAAGTGCAAGTCACCAACATAAATTTTGCTTCATGAAAATCAACCTGTCTATCATTTTCAATTAATGCATGTCTTATTCCTCCGCTGTCACTTGTATAACCATACAATGCTGAAAATGATTTTTTCAAGGCTGGGTGAATTGAGCCATCCTTTTCTAGTTTAGTCAATGCGTCTCCTAATGTAGTTTTATCGTTTCCAGTATATATTTTACAAATCGCTTCCACTGCACTGATTGATTCTTTCACTGAATTACGATATATCGGGTTTTCTTTGTCTGCTAGTTCTTTTAACGCTGCATTCAAGTGTGAGTTTACAGCGTCGATGCTACGGGTAGAGTCAATTGCTTGCTCTATTTCATCTATTTCAACTTTGGATGTTATTTGGATAAGCTCTCCATTTACGAAACGATAACCAGCTTTTTCTCTTTCTAAAATCCTATTTAAGAAAGGAACAAACTCACTATCTGCAAATTCAACCGAGAATTGCAATAGGTCATATGGGTCATACCAGTTTTTGTTATTCAGGAAAAACTTGCGTAAGTGTGTTATAAGATTGTCCCGCCAAACAAAACCGCTGTCGTCGATTGGTGCAGTGTCCAATGGGAGCTTGAAAAATCTAAACCACAAACTTCTTACAAACACCCCCAACTTATAACCTCCGTAGCTTTCATTCGAAAGTGTCTTGAGAAAAAATTCTAAAAAGGCTGACCACAACGAATTTTTTAAAGCGTCGTCGATACTTTCGATTTGTAATTGAGTCCTTACAGGTTGATGTCCTAGTCTTTCGGAGAATTTCATAATAAGTTGCTGCTAACACTTAAAAGTACGCAACACAAAATACATATACAAATTAATTTACAATCACTTATGTCTGCGTTTTTTCGGGTAGATACTTTTTGCTACTTAAAAAAAACGCAGATCATCTACCCAAAAAAACGCAGATTTTACCATGCTAATTTATCCCATGGACTTAATGCTTAAAATAATAGAGGAATCAGACTAAGCCTGATTTTTATATATAATCCATAGACACCCTCCGGAGGTTTATGAATAGGGGCGTATCTTGAATGAACATTAAAACAAAAACGTCCGAAGTTTTTATAACTCCGGACGTTTACTTATTCATCTTAAATCAATTCATCGATGGGTCTACTTCTGTTAATGTTACTTAACTGTAATCTTTAATTACATTATACAAAGTATCGCGTTCAACAGGTTGGCGTTTTACTTGTTTAATTAAAGTAACCAATTCTGCCGTATTCATAGAAGGGGATTGCTCTTCACTTCCTGCCATAGAATAAATTTTGGTAGAATCATCAATCGTTCCGTCAATATCATCCACCCCGAAATTTAAAGTAAGCTGTGCATTCTTTCTGCCCAACATGGGCCAGTAAGCTTTTAAGTGCGGAAAATTATCCATGTATAAACGGGCAACGGCATACATTTTCAAATCTTCAATAACAGAAGATTCATGTACATAACTCATGTCGTTATCCTTGTTACGGAACTTCAACGGAATAAAGGTATTAAAGCCACCGGTTTCATCCTGCAATTGTCTTAATCTTTCCATATGGTCAACACGATGCCAGTATTTTTCAATATGTCCGTATAACATCGTTGCATTGCTGTGCATGCCCAATTGATGTGCTGCTTTATGTATGGCAAGCCATCCCTCCGCATCTACTTTATCTGCACAAATCTGTGTTCTTATTTCCGGATGAAAAATCTCTGCACCACCACCTGGTAAAGAATCATGCCCCGCAGCATGTAATATTTTCATGCCTTCTTCAATACTCACTTTTGCTTTGGAAAAAATATAATCTAATTCAACAGGCGTAAATGCTTTGATATGAAGATCAGGGCGATGGGCTTTAATGGCTTTAAATAATTCTGTAAAGAATTGCAGATTCATTTTTGGGTGTACACCACCTACAATATGTACTTCGGTTACCGGCTGTCCATCATATTTTTTTACGATGTTCAGCATATCATCAATGGTTAATTCCCAACCATCTTCTTTATGCGCATACAAACGGGAATAAGAACAAAACTTACAACTGAACACACAAATATTGGTAGGTTCGATATGAAAATTTCTGTTGAAATAAGTTTTGTTGCCATGCTTTTGTTCACGAACATAATTGGCCAATGCACCGAGATAAGAGAGCGAACCTTTTTCAAACAAAGCCACGCCATCATTGAAGCTGATGCGCTCTTTGTTTAAGATCTTTTCACCTATTGTTTTTAATTCATAATCTGCAACAGATTGGAGGATATTGTTGGGGTTAGAAATCGTTTGAATCATTCGTTTAATTTTTGCGATGCAAAGTTATGCGTTCACTGTAATGATAAACTGACAAATAACATTATCTCAAAAAAAACATTTTCTTTTTTCTTATCTCAACAATCATGTTTAATCATTAATGCTGAATTGTTGCCAAAGCTTTAGGATCATGTTTATATTTAAATACAATGGGGAAGATAATGCCCAGAACCAATGCATAAGCAGCAAACGTAAACCAAATGCTTGTCCAGTCACGAATGCCATTCTTGGTAAAATAATCAACAACCAGGCCACTGCCATAGCCACCAATCATTGCACCAATGCCGTTGGTCATTAGCATAAACAAACCTTGTGCACTCGCTCTGATATTAGAGGGGGCTTCTTTTTCTACAAATAAAGAACCGGAGATATTGAAGAAATCGAATGCCATCCCGTAAATGATCATAGACAGAATCAATAATACTAAACCGCTGCCCGGATTGCCGATGGCGAATAAACCAAAACGAAATACCCATGCTAAAATACTGATGAGCATTACTTTTTTAATACCCAATCTTTGTAAAAAGAATGGAATGGTAAGGATGAATAGTGTTTCAGATATCTGTGAAATGGATAATAATAAATTAGGATGTTGCACTCCGAATGAATCAGGATAAATGGTTTTAAAACTTTCTAAAAAAGAACCGCCAAAAGCATTGGTTATTTGCAAGCAGGCTCCTAAAAACAAAGAGAATAAAAAGAAGATTACCATTTTTCTTTGCTTGAATAATACAAATGCATCTAAGCCTAATGTGGTTAAGAAAGATTTTGTTTTGGTTGATTTTACCGGCGGACAAGCAGGCATAGTAAAAACATATACTGCTAAAAACAATGCTGAAACAGCGCTGAAAATTAACTGGATGTTATTGGATGACCATCTGAATATATCTACCAGTTGCATGGATACAATAAAACCGACGGTGCCAAAAACACGTATGAAGGGGAAATCTTTTACTATATCATATCCTTTTTTTTCTAAGATGATATATGATACAGTACTGTTAAGTGCAATGGTAGGCATATAAAAGATAGAGTTCAGCAACATCACCCAAAAAAATGTATTGGGGTCGGTAACTTTAGAAGCAACAAATAAAAGTGCTGCACCGATTAAATGACAAATACCTAATACGCTTTCTGCATTCAACCATTTATCGGCAATAATGCCCATTAATGCCGGAGAAAAAATCGCTGCAATGCCTAATGTAGAAAATACTGCACCAATTTGTACACCGGAAAAATGCAAAGAACCGCCTAAATAACCACCAATCGAAATAAGCCATGCACCCCAAATAAAAAACTGTAAAAAATTCATTATAATTAACCGAAGCTTAATGTTCATTGCAATTGTTTTTGGTTAGGTAAGCATCAAATGAATGATTGAATGATGAAAGATAAATGAAAATCTTTTTATGGCATAAATAAAAAATCCTGCCTTATAAAAGGCAGGACAGTAATTAATAACACACACTATTTTACAAATGTGCCTGAATCTTTTTGTCTAATACTGTTTTAGGAACAGCACCAATTTGTTTATCAACGATCTTGCCGCCTTTGATGAATAAAATGGCAGGGATAGAAGTGATGCCATAATTCATGCTCACCTGAGGATTATGATCCACGTTTACTTTACCTACTTTTACTTTTCCTTCATATTGTTTGGATAATTCTTCAATTACCGGTCCAATAGCACGGCAAGGCCCGCACCATTCTGCCCAGAAATCCACTACCGTTAATTGGTTGCTTTCTACCACGTCTTTTTGAAAGTTCGCATCTGTAAATTCTAAAGCCATAATTTTTTATTTTTATAATGATGAATTTGTTTCTTAAAGGATGTCAAATATAAATCCAATAGAGGATTCATGCAGATTTGACTTATCCACCCTTGTGATTAATGACGAAGATGCATAACAGTCCTGACAATGGGGCTGAAATAATTATTCCAACAAACCTTTTCCGGCAATGGTATAATGTAAGTACAGTGTGAAATAAATGACAGACATCGCAGCCACAAAACAAATCACCCAATACAACATAGTAATTGTAAGTGACCTGACTTTTAAATCTTTCAGCCACGCACCTCCTAATTTTCGCAACAATAAATGAACGATTACTATTAATGCGATCAGCACCAATAGAAACCAAATAAAAATGGTCATAAGGCCTTTAAATGTTAAATCAAGGGGGAACATTTAGCAAGGGGTTTCTGAGCAGGTAAAGATAGTAGTAGAAATGTGGTTTAGTAAAAAATCTTATTCACTAACCCGAAAGCCCAACCGTAACCTCAACATCCGGGTTGTTTAATAAAAATTCTGCCATCTCATCATTCATCATAAACCCTTTTTCATAATTATACAGACTGATCTTTAAATTTTCAACGGGTTCATAAACAGTAAAACGCAAAGCAGATTTACCGGGATGTTTTTTTATATTTTTTTCAACAAAATTCACAAAGTCTTTGGATATCGAAATAGGATGCAACGTGAGTTCAATATTTTTGGTAAGTGTTTGTTTAACAGTTTCCAATAAAGACATGCTCACAATTTTAAATTCAAACTCTCCTTCTCTTCCGTAACGCTGACGAAAGAATCCATTGATCAATACATTTTGTCCTTTCTCTAAATAGTTTTGAAATTTTACATAATCCTCACTCCATACAATAAAATCTGTTTTGCCGCTGAAATCTTCAATCACAAATGAACCGAAATTCTTTCCTGTTTTTGTAACGCGATGTTGCACATCGATTACCAAACCTGCAATACGGTAACTCTTATTAGAATTGGCTGCAGCAAGGGTAGCGGAGTCTTTATATTCGTTGAAGTCGCTTAGCTGCATGATGCCATAATGCTTCAATTCAAACTTAAAATGATCTAAAGGATGGCCACTCATGAACATACCGGTAACATCTTTTTCATGCTCTAATAATTCTGTCAATGTCCATGGCTCACAGGCAGCAATTTTGGGTGGTTGAATTTCCATCGCTACAGGAAGGTCGCCAAATAAAGTATTCGTGTTTCCGGAAGTTAATGTTTGTTGTACTTGCCCGTAACCAATGATTTTTTCTAAACCACTTATTTTATCTCCATCGCCTACATGAAAATATTGTGCACGATGAAATTGAGGGAAACAATCAAATGCGCCGCTATATACTAAACTTTCTAAGGATTTTTTATTAACTGCTCTTTGATTGATCACTCGTTTCATGAAATCAAAAATATTATTAAACAATCCATTCTTTTCCCTTTCGGTAATGATCGATTCAATTGCATTTTCGCCTACCCCTTTCAATCCGCCTAACCCAAAACGGATCTCACCTTTTTTATTAACTGCAAAACCTTTTAAGGATTCATTGATATCAGGTCCCAATACCTTCAATCCCATGCGCTTACATTCTTCCATAAAGAAAGTAATCTTGTCAATATCTTTTGCATGATTCAACACAGCTGCCATGTATTCGCTTGGATAATGTGCTTTTAAATAAGCCGTTTGATATGCAACCAATGCATAACAAGTTGAATGCGATTTGTTGAAAGCATATTGAGCAAATGCTTCCCAATCGGTCCAGATCTTTTCTAATTTTTCAGCAGCATGTCCTTTTGCAGTAGCTCCATCAATAAACTGTTTCTTCATCTTATCCAACACAGCCTTCTGTTTTTTACCCATTGCTTTACGCAATACATCTGCATCACCTTTGCTGAATCCTGCAATGCTTTGCGACAATAACATAACCTGTTCCTGATAAACAGTAATACCATAAGTGTCTTCTAAATACTCTTTCATGTCATCTACATCATACACAATGGTTTCTCTTCCATGTTTACGTGCAATGTAGTTGGGAATATAACTCATCGGACCGGGGCGGTACAATGCATTCATCGCAATCAGGTCATTGAATGTATCGGGCTTTAATTCACGCAGGTATTTTTGCATACCCGGACTTTCAAACTGAAATGTACCATTGGTTTCACCACGTTGATAAAGATGAAAAGTTTTCTCATCATCCAATGGAATATTATCTAAATCTATTTCAATCGAATGATTTTGTTTGATGAGTTCTAATGCTGTTTTTAAAATGGACAAGGTTTTTAATCCTAAGAAGTCCATTTTAATAACACCCGCATCTTCAATGATATTGCCTTCAATTTGGGTAATCCATAAAGGAGAATCTTTTGAAGTAGCCACCGGAATTAATTCTGTCAAATCTTTTGGTGCAATGATGATGCCTGCGGCATGTACACCCGTATTGCGAACGCTTCCTTCCAATCGTTCCGCTTCTTTTAATACCTGTGCACGAATATCATTGCCCTTATAAATCTCCCTTAATTTTTTAATGTTCTCAATATCATCAGCCTGAAACCCTTCTTTCTCTTCTAAACTTTTTTCGCCTTCTTTTGCTTCTTTCGTTGTAAGCGGTGCGGTTAATACCCTTCCCAGGTCTGTTCCCGGTTTATCAGGAACCATTTTCGCCAAAGCATTGCTTTCTGCCAATGGAAGATCCATTACGCGAGCCACATCTTTAATACTCATTTTTGCAGCCATTGTACCATAGGTAACAATTTGAGCCACCTGTTCTTTCCCATATTTATCAACTACATAATCAATTACTTTTTGTCGGCCTTCATCATCAAAATCCGTATCGATATCGGGCATGGATTTACGATCGGGATTTAAAAATCTTTCAAACAGCAAATTGTATTTGATAGGATCAATATTCGTTATGCCAATACAATATGCCACCACAGAACCCGCCGCAGAACCACGTCCGGGGCCAACAAACACTTTCATTTCACGGCCTGCTCTGATAAAATCTGATACAATTAAAAAATATCCGGCAAAGCCCATGGTTTTAATGGTGAACAACTCAAAATCTATTCTTTCCTGCACATGCGATTCTATTTCACCATATCTGTTTTTTGCACCGATAAAAGTGAGGTGTTTTAAATATTCCCATTGATTTAAATTATCATCTGCATGAATTTTAAATTCCTTGGGAATCGGAAAGGCCGGTAATAAAATATCTTTTTTAAGATGGAGAATTTCTATTTTGTCAATGATGGCATTCGTATTATCAATCGATTCGGGGATATCCCGGAAGAGTGTGCTCATCTCTTCTGTAGTCTTGAAATAAAATTGATCGTTCGGAAATTTAAATCTTCTATTTTTTATTTGTGCATCATCATTTACAAAATCATCTAACCCGGGTGTGCTTTGTTTTTCACCGGTATTGATGCATAATAAAATATCATGTGCATTAAAATCATCCTGATTGGTATAATGACTGTCATTGGTGGCAATAACAGGCACATGGTATTTTTTAGAAAAGTCTAAGAGTGTTTGATTTACTTTTTCCTGTTCTTTAATATGGTGGCGCTGTATTTCTATATAATAATCATCACCAAAAATATCCAGCCACCATTTGAATTCCTGTTCTGCTTTTTCAACGGTTTGATGCATAATGGCTTGCGGAACATGCGCGCCCAAACAACAAGTAGTGGCAATCAATCCTTCATGATATTTTTCAATCAATTCTTTATCAATACGCGGATACTTGCTGTACATCCCTTCAATAAAACCAAGAGAAGTTAGTTTGATTAAATTCTGATAACCGATTTTATTTTTTGCCAATAATACCTGATGAAAACGCTGGTCTTTCACATCTTTGGTAAAACTCTTGGCATGTCTGTCTTTCACTACATAAAACTCACAACCCACAATGGGCTTTACTACAGGTTCGGTAATATCTTTTCCTTTCTCATCTTTACCAACTACTTTGGTGTTTTTCCATGCCTGATTTACAAAATCAAACACACCGAACATATTACCATGATCGGTAATGGCCAATGCCGGCATATTGTCTTTGGCCGCTTTTTTATACAAACTTTCAATACTTGCGGCACCATCTAATAATGAATATTGTGTGTGGACGTGTAAATGTGAAAAACGGCTCATGCTACAGGATCAATTTAAGCAACCTCAAATATCGCTAAACTAAAACACTTCAATCCTTTTCAATTATCCACAATACAGGGCTTTGATTATCGTTTGATGAAAATATTCAGCAGCATTTGGTTATAAGGCCTTGCTGTGGTTAATTTGCAAAATTTGATAATGAGGATGCGTGTTATTATTTTATCTTTTTTAAGTATATTCTTTTTGGCCGGTTGTAAATCTTTAAAGAAAGTGACTGCCAAAGACGGCTCTGTGTCTGCAGCAAAATCTAAAAGGAAAGCAACCAAAAACCCAACATTTATTGATGGGATAGAAGTAACACCGGGAACAGCCATTACTTCCAAACATAAAACGACTGCTACTAAACAGGAATTATATTATGCAGATGTGTCGTCTGTATCCAATATTGAAAAAGCAGATTGGTTGCAATTAAAATATTCCATCATCATGGATGCGAGTGTGGAACGCATGACCAATATCCCCTTATTAAAAAAAATAGAAGAGTGGTGGGGTACCAAATATTGCATGGGCGGCAATACCAAAAATTGTATTGATTGTTCCGCCTTCACCCATTTGTTGATGCATGATGTATATAATATTGAATTACCAAGAACAGCGGTTGAACAATATCATGCATGCGATAAAATTTCTGCAGATGAATTACGGGAAGGCGATCTTGTTTTTTTTCGTACCGGCGGCAGATCTGTTTCGCATGTAGGTGTTTATTTGACGAATAACAAATTTGCGAACGCATCTACCAGCGGCGGCGTTTTAATCAGTGACCTGAATGATCCTTACTGGAGGTCAAGATTTATCAGTGCAGGGAGAGTGGTGAAGTAGGTTTCTTCTTTCATCTTATCAATACAAGCGTTCCTTTGTTAGTATGTTTTACATTATCATGATCCGTATAATCCATTACCCAAACATAGGTGCCGCTGGGTTGTGGAAAATTATGCAATGTTCCATCCCATGATTGCGATGGGTTGGTAGTGGCAAAAATAATTTGCCCGAAACGATTAAACACTTTAATACTAAAGCTGATTGGTGCTTGAAAATATCTTACTCTAAACACATCATTCAAACCATCGCCATTTGGTGTAAATGCAGTAGGCACAAATATTTCAGGATTGCATTTTTCAAAATCAATTTTTTTGGTTGACTGAACTGTTGCACAACTGTTGCTGATGTTAACTGAATACAAACCGCTTTGTATTGCTTTAAAAAAAGAATTGGAAGATCCATCCTGCCATTGATATGTGGAAACAGCATCTGTGAAAGCATTTAATAAAACAGTATCACCAATGCATGCAACAGTATCTTGCCCTAAAATATTCGAATTAGGTACAACAGGCCAAGCCACTTTAAAAGAATCTGATAACAAGCAAAGTGAATCGCTTTGTGCTTTGCACTGATAATAACCCTCGCCATATAAAATATTAGTGACAGTTAATGAAGAATTATTTTCTCCGTTAAGTATTGCGCCATTTTTATACCATTGAAAAGAAGTGTTGGTTGAATGTATATAGGATGCCTGCAAAGAAAGTATAACCGATTTATTACAAAGTGAACCTGCATTGATGTTTATAAAAGGCAATGCAATGGTTGATTGGTATAATTGTAAATTGTCCAAGAAATATGAATAGTTGCCTATAATATCTGTTGATTGTAAATACATAGTATCGCAGGAAGGACCAAGAGCAATAACATTTATATTTTGTTGTGGACGAAACTGAATGCTTGTTTTTACCCAAGTACCAGTATCGCCACTAACAACAGTACTTCCTAAATTTTCCCAACCAATTGTTGAAAGACATGTTCTTATATTAGTTGGTTTTGGTAAATTATTACAATCTGTCCAACCGAATAAAGTAAATTTTTCTGGTGATGGTGAGTAAGGTGGTGTTTCATTAGAGTAATAGTAAGGCTGTGTGCTTGTTATACTGTCCCTGCCATTAACAACAAAACCATAGAAAAAATTGCCGACATAAAATGGCGAATAATATTTTCTTTTTCCGAAACCAACATAGAAACTTATTGTGTATAAACTATCTTTTAATAATGGTTGCTGCAAGCAAGTTGCAATATAAGATTTGGTTCCAAATGTATCAATTGATCTTCCATTGGCAGCCGCTATATCATTAATAGCTACAACACTACTACCATCAGGTATTGGTTCAGGTACAATCGGATATATCGGAAGAGGGGGATAAACTGTATAACTTAGTAAAGAAAAAGAAATATATTTTTGAAAAAAAAATGCAACGATTGAATCTGGTATTATAAAGTTCGAACAATGATTTAGAAGAGCAACTGTAAAACGAGTAGTGGGCTCGAACCAATTTGGTAATCCTTTCAAAGTTGTGTAAACATAACCAGTAGGGCATAACGTACTATCTGTTACTTCAAACGAAGGATTAGGTATGATATTATTAATTTGTTTGAGTGGATATTTACTACAATTAGTTTGTGCCTGTGCAATGCACATTACATTAGCTGAAAAAAGTATTACACAAAAGAATTTCATAAGAACTTTTCTAAATAAATATACATAAAAATATTTGGCATTACGAAAAAAAAAAATGTAATATTTGAGTTCATTAAATTTTACAACTATGAAAACAAAATTACTTTTACTTTCTTTTTTGCTTGTATTTTTAATGGTAAATACAAGTTTTACTTCTGCAAAACATCAAATAATATTTACTAAGTTAGATTCTAAAACGGCAGCTTTAAGTAAAATTAATAATGCATGTATTAATTAGGAGTGTATCGGCTATTTTTCTACATCAACTCAAACCATTTATGTTTGGGCTTGGTTCGATGAAAATGATCAACCAACTTATGTAGATTATTGTTCAACTGTTTTATCGGAGCATGCTACATTTTATAGTGCAACAGCTGATTCTTATGACCTTTATACAGATATAACTAATCTTCAATGTTCTGCTTTACTTGGTAGTGGTAATTCTTATACAGGTAGCATGAGTTCACCATATTAATTAAAAAATACTAAATTATATAAAAGGAACACAAATTTGTGTTCCTTTTATATAAACTCATTTCTTCCATCTTTTCATTACATTATCATACAACTGCATCGCATCAGGCGTTAAGCGTAAATAAAATATTCCTGCAATTATAGTGAGGGAAAATAAAAGCGAACGCAATATCATTCCCGTTAATCCATTCATTGAATTGAATAAATAGAAAGAAAGATAATACGCTGCAAATGCCAACAGAATAGAATAAACGGTTTTTAAATTGAATGGTTGCATGTTGAATTTTCTTCTTAAAAATTCAAAGCGAATATAATTGTACACCGTCATTGCAGTCAAATCAGCAAATGCAGAACCAATGATGCCATAATGCTTAATTAAATAAAAAGTAAGCGGCAATCGAAAAGCCAATAAAATTACACCGCTTAAAAAATCGAAGCGCCAGAAAGTGGAAGTGCCGATTACCAATCCATTTACACCTGTACCTGCATCAATGATTCTGGCAAAAGACAAGACCAGCAAAGTGCTTAATCCTGCTGAATATTCTTTTTGCACATTAAAAAAATCCAATCCGGGTTTTATGTTTAACCAAACATTTCCGAAAATGAACAATCCCAATAATAAAAGATTGATACAGGAACGTTGATAAACCCTGAAAATTTCATTCATGTTTTTATCTTTCCATGCCCTTGACAAAACCCCTACTGAAATTCCCTGAATACTGCGTTGCGGTACCTGAATTAAATTGGCTACATATTGTGCCAATGCAAAAATGGCCACAATGCCAATGCTTTGAAAGCCTGCAATGATGGGCCCATCCAGTGTTGCAGCCAATGAGGCAATGACTGTTCCGGAGAAAATGAGTAATTGCATGCTCATCATTTTTTTGATGAACTTTTTAGTAACACGGCTAATGGTCAGACTAAAATGAAACTTACCAATACTTTGCAGATAGATGACCAAAAAGATAAAAATGAACACATATAAAAATGCAAAGAGATGAATGAATGTAGTAAAGTCGATAAATTTAAAATAAAACAATAAAATAAATATGGTAGTAATAAAACGTAAAACGGTTTCTTTTAAAAAATTAGATGCAATGGTTTTTTGTACTGCCCAGCAAAATCCTTCTATCACTGAAAAGAAGAGCATGCCTGCCGCAAAAGGAAATATCCAATAATAATAATCAACAATCAGTTTAGAACGCAATGTGTATTTACGGGCGATCAATGGTTCAAAATACCAACCGGCAATCATCACTAAAATAAATCCGATCAAAGCACTGAACATCGCCCAGGTAATCAAATCAATTTTATGATCTTCCAGATTGTCTTTATAATAAGGATAGAATTTATAAATAACCGGGATCACGCCTAAACTGGCGAACGTGTACATATTTTGGCCAAAATCAAAAAATATTTTTGTTAATCCGTATTGCTGTAAAGTGAAGGAGCCGTTTTTGGTATACAAGTAAATATTTACGGCACCGATCAAAAAACCGATATACACCAATATACTTGAAATGATTGTTTGTTTGCGAATACTGCCCATTCAATGCAAATTAAGGTTTGCCGGCTAACTGATTTGTTTTAATGTAATAATTCCGCACAATATTTTTTGGATTGAACCAATCGAATTCTTCTTTCTTCAATGAAATTGTTTGCCATTCAGTTGCAGGCAACAATTTTTTATTGCTTGCATTAATAACAATCGGCAAATTAAATCCCTCTGCACATGTGGTGTATCGAAAGGTAACAGATGAAGCAATACTGTCTTTATAAAATTCTAAAGTGGGTATTTGAGTTGTTCTTAAATATTGATCAAATACTTTTGAAAAATCATATCCTGCATGTTTGCTGATGTATTGTTCTATTTCCTGTGTAGTAACCGTTTGATGATAGAATGTTTTATTCAGGCCTCTTAAAATTTGTCTGAATTTTTCATCATCATTCATTGCATGTCGAATGGAATGCAACATGTTGCCGCTTTTATAATACATGTCACCGCTGCCTTCTTTGTTTACGCCATAAGGGCCAATAATAGGAATATCATTCCTGATATTTCTTCTGGTACCTACATTATAATCTGTTCCTGCTTCTTTGCCATAATAATATTCAGTAAACAATGTTTCGCTGTAATTGGTAAAGCCTTCATGGATCCACATATCAGCCAGGTCTTTTGATGTAATATTATTTGCAAACCATTCATGTCCGCTTTCGTGCACAATAATAAAATCCCATTTTAATCCCCAACCGGTGCCGCTTAAATCTCTCCCCAGATAACCATTGGCAAATTTATTTCCATATGCAGTTGCGCTTTGATGTTCCATTCCCAAATGCGGTGCTTCTACCAATTTATAACTGTCTTCATAAAACGGATAAGGCCCAAACCAATATTCAAAAGCATGCAACATTAATTTGGCTTGTTTAAATTGTTCTTTGGCTTTATCCAAATTGTAATCGAGTACCCAATAACTTAAATCGAGCTTACCTTTTTCACCCATCAATGTATCCGTAAAGTTTACATATTTACCGATATAAGGAATGATGAGATAATTGTTGATTGGATTTTTTATTTGCCATGTGTAAGAAAGTAATTTGGAATTAGGAATTGGAGATTTGGAACTTAATCTTCCATTTCCAACTGCCACTAAAGTATCAGGAATTATAACAGTTAATGACGCACCATTATCCGGTTCATCGCTTTGATGATCTTTACACGGATACCATGCACTGGCACCTAATCCTTGTACAGCAACACTAACAAAAGGACGGCCTTTTTCATCTTTCTTCCATATCCATCCGCCATCCCAAGGTGGTCGAATGGCTTCTTTGGGTTTGCCATGATAATAAATAAGAAAAGAAAATTTTTGTCCTTTGTATTTGGTTTCTTTTAATTCTATCAAAGCAATATTATCTGCTTGAATTTGTTTGAACGAATAAACTTCATGAATTTTAATAGAACCTCCTTTATTCGAAAAAATTGTTCCTGCATTTATCACACTATCAATAATTAGTGGTGATTGTAAATCGATCTGTAAAGTTTTGCCCTGCTTTATGGCTTTACAAGTTATAATACATTTCCCTTCAATGGTTTTATTTTCTATATCCGGTTTTACGGTAATATCATAACGCAATACATCCCACCAATCTCTGTTCTCATTTAAACTGCCTCGCAGGGTATCGGCATGGGTAAATTGATTTTTTGCAGCACCCAATTGTGCCATTGCATTAGTTGCAATGAATAAAACTATAATCGCTGAAAATTTCATTTTTGTTTTCATGTTTTAAAAGTAAGATATTCGGGGCAATGATGAAAGTCAATAGTCAAAAGTCGATGATCAGCAACAGAAAACAGTTAAATGTATTTAAAATTTACATTTCACTTTTCACATTTATTATGCTGTTTCATTCTTGTTCCAATACCATTTCCACTGATAAAAAAGTGTTCAATTATAACGAAAGCACAGGCATTGCAACATTAGATCCTGCATTTGCCAAAAATCAATCCATCATGTGGGCAGTGCATCAGTTGTACAATACCTTGGTGGAAATTGACAGCAATGTAAACATCGTTCCATCGCTTGCTAAAAGTTGGGAAGTGAGCAGCAACAGATTAACCTATACTTTTCATTTACGCACCAATGTTTTTTTTCATGATGATGATGCATTTGTAAACGGGAAGGGCAGAAGAATGATTGCCAGTGATATTGTATATAGTTTTCAGCGCATCATCGATAAAAGTACAGCCAGCAGCGGTGCATGGTTATTCAATAATCGTGTTGATTCAATACAACCTTTTGCAGCATTGAATGACAGCACATTTCAATTAAAATTGCTTCGCCCTTTTAATCCGATCATGGGCATATTATCTACACAATATTGCAGTATTGTGCCGTATGAAGTAGTGGAGAAATATGGTAAAGATTTTCGCAGGCATCCTGTTGGTACAGGCCCGTTTAAATTTGTTTTATGGAAAGAAGGGCAGGCATTGATCTTGCATAAAAATGAAAACTACTGGGAGAAAGACGCAGCAGGAAATACATTGCCTTATATAGATGCCATTAAAGTTTCTTTCTTTGATAATAAAGCCACCGAGTTTTTACAATTCAGGCAAGGTGCATTAAGTTTTATCAATGATATCGATCCTTCTTTTAAAGATGAGGTATTAACCAAGAAAGGTGAATTACGTGATGCATGGAAGGATAAGATTATTCTCAATAAGCACTCTTATCTCAACACAGAATATTTTGGCATTTTAGCAGATCCGGAAAATGAATTGACCAAACAATCTCCTTTAAAAATAAAAGCAGTTCGTCAGGCCATCAATTATGCCATCAATAAGGAACAATTGATGATGTATATGCGTAATTCCATTGGATTCGCAGCCAATGCAGGATTTTGTCCGGGTGGTTTGCCTTCCCATAATATTGATTCAGTAAGAGGATATCATTATGATCTGATCAAAGCAAGAAAATTATTAAGTGATGCAGGTTATGGAAATGAAAACAATTTTCCTTCTGTTAAATTATTGACCATTCCGATATATGCAGACATAGCCAGTTTTGTTGCCAAACAATGTGAAGAAGCGGGTATTAAAGTTCAGGTAGAGACCATACAAAAAAGTTTATTGTTAGAGCAAACGGCCAAATCGCAGGCATTGTTTTTCAGAGGCAGTTGGATAGCCGATTACCCGGATGCAGAAAATTATATGAGTGTGTTTTACAGTAAGAATCCTGCACCGCCTAATTATACCAGATATAAGAATCCTGCATTTGATCGGTTGTATGAGCAATCGTTGATTGAAACAAATGACGCCATTCGCTATGCATTGTACAGAAAGATGGATCAGATGGTAATAGATGATGCACCTGTTGTTCCCATCCTTTATGATATGGCCATTCACTTAGTGAATAAAAATGTAGAAGGATTGAAACCGAATGCATTGAATTTATTGGAATTGAGAAGAGTGAACATAAAATAAAAAAAGAGAAGCAACTGCTTCTCTTTTTTTATTTTATGTTCAGAATTAAGGAACAATGATCTGTACAATATTCGATGAAGTGGCATTCAAATTTGGGAATATATGTATGCCGGTATTGGGATCTTCATAATCATTTGAAAAGAAAGAATCTCCATAGGCTTTTGCATAAATGGTTTGTCCGCTGTTAAATCCCATTGAAGAAAAATCATCTGATGTAAAAACGGGACCGGCATTGGCATTCAATAAGCCCGCAACTTTTGTATAAGCTTTGTAATTGGTATTAGACACATTTGGGTCGGTACTAAAAAATAATCTGTAATAACCACGAAAATCAGCAGAAGGAACCGGATTCAATGTTGGTGTAAAGCGAAGTGCCTGTAATGGCCCTGATTGTTCTTTGTTAACTTTAAGATTGGTCACCTGATTGGTTGATTGCAGTCCTAAATTAATGCCATGTATAATGGTATTGGCACTGCTTCCTGTTTTAGAATGATTGACACCAAACAATTTAAATGTTCCATAGCCGGGTTTTGAAAAAGTAAGATCATGAATACCATAGATTAAATTCATGAAATTGTATTTCCCGTTTTCATCTGTTTTAACAGAAGTATTACTGATATCATCAATGGAAACAGTAAAACCTGCAAGATCATTGGTGGCATTGGTTTTATCGTTATAGGAAAAAACATTGCCTGTTAAATTGCCGCTGCCGCTTCCTGCAATAGGTTCGTTGGCAGATTTCTTGGAACTGCATGCGGTACATAAAATAGACAAAACACTGATAGCAAAAAGAATAAAAAATGTTTTTGTTAATCTCATAAAGCAAATTTTTACATAAAAAAATCGTGACACTAAATTAAATAGTGCCACGATATGAAAATACTAAGTTCCTGAAAATCTATTATGGTTTCTTCAACTTGTCTTTAAATACTTTTTCAAATTTTTCTAATTTGGGTTGAATCACATAACGGCAATACCCTTGGTTTTGATTTTCATTATAATAGTTCTGATGATAATTTTCTGCCGGATAAAAATTCTTAAATGGCTCAATGGCCGTTACGATCGGTTTGCTGAATGCACCGCTTTTATCTAAAGCTGCTTTATATTTCTCTGCTTTTTGCTGTTGTTCATGATTATGATAAAAAATCACGCTTCTGTATTGAGGGCCTACATCATTGCCTTGTTGGTTCATGGTTGTAGGGTCGTGTGTTTTCCAAAATACTTCCAATAATTCATCATAGCTTATTTTGGAAGGATCATAAATAATCCTGGCTAATTCAACATGGCCGGTATTTTTATCACAAACTTGTTCGTAAGTGGGATCAATCACATGGCCGCCGCCATAACCGCTTACAACTTTTAGTACACCATTCAATCTTTGAAAGAAAGCTTCTGTACACCAGAAGCAACCTTCTCCGAAAGTGGCTGTATCTGTTTTAACTCCCGGTGGAATAACTGTCATACTCATATTTTTTTGATTGTTTTGTTGTGCGCATGAAGCAAGCGCAACTGTAGTAAATAAAAAGAAGCAAATTATTTTTTGCATGGTTGGCTGATTTATTTTTTATAACAAAAGAAAAACAAAGTTGTTTTAAAAGTTAAAACGATTGTGTTTTGTGTTCCTTACAAATATTTCAGTAATAAGAAATTATTAACAATCGGTCAATGCTGTTGAAAAGTCGACTAATATCCGCAATCAACATTTTATTCAGCTATTAAGTTAATAGATTTGTAAGGATACGATTTCTGCGAAAAAAACTAAATTACTAAACCCCCTCTTTTAATGACAAATGTTTTTCTCAGAAAGCTATTTTTGAGGATAGAGAACTATCTTGTTCTTGCTCCCGCTTTCATTGCTCTTGTAATGATCATTTTTGCTGAAGATAATTATTGTAAAGTAATTTTGTTTGATCAGTATTTTACTGTCTCCCATTTTGATGCAGGCTTATTTTGGTGCACTGTGTTAATGCTTCCGCTTTTATTGCATTATCTCCTGCGTAAAACCAATAAAAGAAATAAAACTGTTGCAAGGTTTCATGTAATCTTAACTTTATTCATTGTTTTTGCATTGCCCTATGTTTATTATCATACACCCTTATTGGTAGAAGAAAAAAGATTTGATTTTCTTCCAACACCCCAATATGAATATTGGCAATTTTCCATTCATGTTGCGTATACTTTATGGATGATATTAATTGCGCTTCAATTAATTTTCATCATTTATTCTTTATTCAGTATTACTTCTTCAAAATACAGGAATCAGCCGTATTTGACTATCGAATGATTTGTAATGGTGTACCATTACCTTTGCGCTCTTAATCAATAAAGAAAAATGTAAGTCGCATGCGTTTGTATCCCGAATCGGCTGCGGTTCAATTAGAATTTGATAAGGTGAAATCCCTGCTGTCAGGGCATTGTAAAACGGAGTACGCAAAAAACAAATCTCATCAATTACGTATTCATACACGCTATGAATACATTTCAATTGAATTACAGCAAAGTCATGAATTTAAATTGTTGCTGCAGCAGGCACAATATTTCCCCAACGATTTTATTCTCAATATTTCCAATGATATTAAATTACTCGGTATTCCCGGTGCAACATTAAGTGGCGAACAGTTTTTGCAAATCAGAAAGTTAACGGAGAATATAAGCAACATTTTCAGATGGTTTGATGCAGAAAGAAGAGTGGCTTATCCTGCCCTTGCAAAAGTGATTGAACCTACTTATTACGAAAAAGTAATTATTGAATTGATCGATGAAGTATTAGATGAGCAGGGTATAGTAAAAGACAGCGCCAGTGAGGCTTTACAGAAAATAAGAATGAGTTTGTACAGAAGAAGAAATGAACTGCGGCGTGTGTTTGATAAGGTTTTATCGAAGTTGGCCAAAGCCGGTTATTCGGCAGATATTGATGAAAGCTTTAGTAATGGAAGAAGAGTGGTTGCTGTTTTTTCGGAACATAAAAGACAGATCAAAGGGATATTGCATGGTGAAAGCGATAGCAAAAAAACAGCTTTTGTTGAACCGGAAGAAACCATTGAATTAAACAATGAAATATTTTCTTTAGAAAATGATGAACGAAAAGAAGTTCAAAGAATATTAAAAGAATTAACGTCCAAACTCAGCACTTATTCGGCTTTATTAAAAACTTATTTTGAAATAGCAGGCGAGTTTGATTTCATAAAAGCAAAAGCAACATTAGCTCTGGAGGTAAGGGGCGAATTACCTAATCTTACTGATAAAGCCTGTTTGCATTTGATCGATGCGTATCATCCCTTATTATATTTGTACAACAAATCAGCTAATAAAAAAACCATTCCTGTTACCTTAACATTAGATGATAAAAAAAGAATTTTAGTCATCAGTGGCCCCAATGCCGGTGGCAAAACAGTTACCATGAAAACCATTGGATTGAACCAGATTATGCTGCAAAGCGGTTTGCTGGTTCCTGTTCATCCAACATCACAAATGGGCATCTTCAAACAATTGTTCATTCATATTGGCGATACACAAAGTTTGGAATTTGAGTTAAGCACTTATTCTTCTCATTTGCTGCACATGAAATATTTTATTGAAACTGCCAATGGAAGAACTTTATTTTTTATTGATGAATTGGGTAGCGGCAGTGATCCCAATCTGGGTGGGGCTTTCGCTGAAGTGATTATGGAAGAATTATCACGTAAACATGCGTATGGCATTGTTACCACACACTATCTCAATTTAAAAGTAATGGCCAATCATACGCAGGGAATTATCAATGGTGCAATGGCTTTTGATGAAAAAAATTTACAGCCTTTATATAAACTCATTGTTGGTAAGCCCGGCAGCTCTTATACTTTTTCTATTGCAGAAAGAATTGGCTTACCCCAACCATTAATTCATCGTGCCAGAAAATTAGTGGACGATGAACATTTTAAGTTAGATAAATTGCTGAATAATACGGAACAGAATTTGCAGCAGTTAGATAAAGAGAAAAAAGAATTACAACGTTTGATGAAAGAGAATGAGCGATTGAAAAAAGAAATGGAAACGGTTTTACATAAAGAAAAACATTTGCAGCAAGTTGAATTATTAAAACAGCAGAATAAAATATCCGAAGACAGAATTGTTTATTTAAAGGATATGGAACGTAAGTTGAAACAAATTGTATTAGACTGGAGAAAGACTGATAATAAAAATGAAGTCATCAAAAATTTGCAAAACTTATTGTTTAAGAGAAAAGAGGATACGGTTGTAAATAAATTAGCAAAGAAAGTTGAACTGAAATATAAAGAACTGCAGAAAGAAATTACCGTAGGCTCATTGGTAAAGCTTAGAAAAAATTACCAGGTAGGGGAAGTGAAGGAGATCAGAGGAAAGCGTGCCATTGTTCAAATCGGATTATTACCCATGAATGTGGATATTGCCGATCTTACATCGGTAGAAAAACTCCCGCAGGCAGAAGAAACAAAACCTAAGAAATAACTTCTTTTACAGGGGCCATTTTCTCCTCTTCTTCGCCCTTTGTTCGGGGTAAGTCCACTAATTAGTGGACTTACCCCGAACAAGACCCGAATGAAAGACTAAGAAAATACGGACAAATCAGAATTGAAAATAAATGAATGAGCTACTGCTTTCCTGACTCCAAATCAATAAAATCAACATAACAGCCCAAACCGTCCCAAAGAACCACCAGGAAAGTTTAGGAATTACTTCCAATACGCGGGTATTTCTCATTAACCAATGTGCAATTACCATACAGGAAACAATCACGATCACTTTAATGATCGCTAAATTGGTTAACAATGGTTCTGCTTTTGAAACAAAACCAAACATTGATTGTAACAGATCCCATGCTTTGGTAAAAGTAGATGCCCTGAAGAAAACCCAGGTAACATTGATAAGGAAGAAAGTAAACAGGGCAATAGAAAAATTCCTGAATGTTTTTGGCTTGAATGTTTCAGGAAGGGGCCCTAATACACCCACTTCGCCTGAAGGTGTTGTTGCAATAGGCCTTACTTTATCTTTTCTGATGTCGGCAATGGCTTTCTCTACCCATAAATAAAATCCATGTAATCCTCCCCAAACAACAAATGTCCAGTTAGCACCATGCCATAATCCGCCCAATAACATCGTCACCATAAGATTAATATAAGTCCTTAGTTTGCCTTTTCTGTTTCCACCCATGGGTATATATAAATAATCACGCAGCCATGCTGATAATGTAATATGCCATCTTCTCCAGAAATCAGAAAAACCAATAGCTGCATAAGGATATAAAAAATTTTGCGGCAATACAAAACCCAAACAGGCAGCCACACCAATGGCGCAAGTTGAATAGCCTGCAAAATCAAAAAATATTTGTCCGGAGAAAGCCAGTACGCCCATCCATGCATCTAATGCCGGTAATTTATTGGTTGATCCGAAGATATCATTGGCTGTTGCGGATAACATACTATCAGCCAGCAATACTTTCATGAACAATCCTAATGATATCAAAAAAAAACCTTCTAATAATTGCTGCTGCGTTGCTTTTCGGGGTGATTCGAATTGCGGTACCAATTGCGGCGGGCGAACAATGGGTCCTGCTACCAAATGCGGAAAGAATGTAACGAATAAAGAAAAATCCAGCATGGATTTTACAGGCTTGCTTTTCTTTTCATACATATCAATGGTATAACAAAGGGTAGTGAATGTATAAAAGGAAATACCTGCAGGTAAAATAATATTCGGTTTGGCAGGATGGAATTTCCATCCCACCGCATTAACAATGGTTACAAAATTATCTAATAAAAATCCACCATACTTAAAAAAACAAAGCATGCCGAGATTACCGATTAAACTGATTACTAACAATAATCTTTTTTTATGAATATTGTTTTGTGTGTATAAGGCACGCCCAACAAAAAAATCAACAACAGTAGAAAGCCATAACAATAAAATGAAAGGCGGATTCCATGCGGCATAAAAAATATAACTGGCTAATAAGAGATTTACTTTTTTGGTCTTCCATGAAAAAGGAAGATTGTGTAAAATAAGAATGATGATAAAAAATACGATGAAGGTATATGAGTTGAAAACCATAATTCAGAAGTTAGGGATGAAGAATAGTTGTTTAATTAGCATGCGGTGTAAACCATTTGTTTTGATCTAAAATTTTGATCAAAGCGGTTGTATATTTTACAGCATCTGGTGGCGTTAAATGCGACCATTCGGGACAAATAAAATCTTTTAGCTCAAGATAATCTGTAAAATATATACCATTGCAGCCGGAGACATACAACAATTGATCAAAGTATTCAGCTCTCGGATAATTCTTTAGTTCCAGTTCTCTGTAACCTCCGCTGGACGGGGTTCTGGTAAAGATTACTTTACCGCCCCTTGCTTTTATTCTGGCGATATCCGTTTTAACTTCAGTGAATATTTTTTGTAACGTGTCACCGGTTATACCATGTCTTTTTTCAAGCGCACCATAAATGGTCCAGATGCCTTTTACCTTATTTTGCATGGCAGTATCATGAACAAATTCATTGGTCATGATTTCCTGTCTTCTAAAATTGGTATACGTGAATTTCGTTGGAAAGATAGGAGCATTATTTACTCCGCTTCTGTTAGGAATTTTTAATTGATCTAAAAGAGCGCCCAATGAAAACATATCTTTATCCAAAAACAATAATTGCGATTCTAATCCAAAACCAACTTGTGCGCTAAATTTTTGAGAGGGGGTTGCTTCTTTTAAATATTTCAATCTTTTTGTGATGGCAGCATCATCCTGCGGACGAAAAAATAAACCTTCCGTAATATCAATCACTAATTTGCCTTTAAACTTGTCATCATTGGCCAAATTGTCTAAAGTAAGTTTGGGATCAGAGCCAGCTACTGCTAATTGAACAGCTTTTTCTCCGGTCGTTTTTTCCCATGTAGGAATATCCAAATCAAATTTAATTCTGGATGAACCAATAAAAACAGTAGTGGTTTCGGAGGGTTGGTATACTTCCTGTCTGTTTTTGTACCATAAGGCCTCATCATCGTTATAACCGAGTTGATAACCTTTACTT
>Ga0316224_1001208_pt1 | contig 29834 bp, 23 predicted proteins | sample TBH18013metaG_FD_206254 | JGI IMG/M metagenome (GOLD analysis project Ga0316224, IMG submission 206254) | Freshwater microbial communities from Trout Bog Lake, Wisconsin, USA - TBH18013 | ecosystem: Environmental > Aquatic > Freshwater > Lake > Hypolimnion/Profundal zone | place: USA: Wisconsin... | reverse complement strand
AATGGGCGCGAGAGGCTGCGCAGCGATGTGCCGGCGACCGCCTACAGCTTCTTCAGCGGCGCCGCTCCCGAATAGCGTCCTTGGCCCGATCAAGCCAGCGCAGGGCGTCCTGCCACTGGATGATACCCTGCTCGTCCCCGCGCAACACCATCGCCACGGCGGTTTGGCAGCGAAGGATAGTTATTGGTAATTCCGCCGTCAGCCTTGGCGGATCCAGTCCTTGATCTTGCCGACCACCTCGTCCTCGATGCCGTTATAGCCGTGATAGGCCCGCGGCCCGCAGGGATCGCCGACGGATATCCCGCCTTCGACGGCAATGAAATCGGTGCCGTAGGCCTCGTGGCTGTGATAGGCGTCGGCGGGGCTGTTGTGCTTGCAGGAGTCCATGCTGTGGTGGACGATCAGGTGCCGGCTTTTCAGCCCGCGCGGGTCCAGGCTGCCGATGCCGAACATGGACGATGTGTGGACGAACCCGGCCACCTGGCCGTCCAGCTTGTGCGCCAGCGCCTGGGTCGCGTAGGTGGACTTGCTGGTGCCGATGACATAGACCTTGAGCCTGGGATAGATCCGCTCCACATCGCCGGCGATGGCCAGGATACGCTCGGGCGAGGAGGTGACGTCGGTGGAGGCCGCCAGGAAATCCCGGTCGGCGAACAGCCCGCGCGAGCGGATCAGGAAATTATCGCCGCCCTGGAAGACCAGCTGACCGTCCGTCATCCGGGGATTGACCGTCCCCGCCCCGCCCGGCATCAGAACCACCAGATATTTCGGCGTCTCCGCCCCGTTGACGGTCAGGATGTAGCGCACGGTGTCGCTGTCGCCGGTTGGCGCCGTCTCCATCAGGCGGTCCTCGGCCTGGGCAGCGCCGGCCAAGACCGGAATCAGGGTGAGCAGGAACAGGCCGAGGATTGGCAATCGTTTCATCCGACATTTCCCATATAGACGGCCATCCGCCCCCCCCCAGTTGACGGCAGGTGTAGCCAGGATCCAGCCCTGTTGAAAAGGTCGATTCACATCGAACCTGCCGTCAGCATCGCATCGGTGGTCATGAGCGGTATCATCGCCGGGATACCAGGTGGTTTGGCCCATCCTGGACACACCTCGCCCGTCATCGCCCTTTTGTGTCCGCCCCCGAGCATCAGCATGGCGCGACGTCCCATGGTCGGAGATCGTCGATCATGCCGAGGATGCGGCGGAACAGGCCTCCCCGAGCAGGGTGAATCATGCGGCGGCGTGGATGGCGACTCCCTTTTGGGGGTGGCGAACCCAATTCTCAGTGTCTGGGGGCGAATTCTCCCGTCCGCGGACGGTAGAACCGGCCCGAAAAGCTAATGCGGTCGATTATATATTCACGCTGGAGCACGTCGAACACGTCATTCCCGAAATCCATGAAGCGACTCGGCGCGATCTCTTCACCGGGATTTGCGTCCTCTCGATGCAGCGGGGGATCGGTGATCTGCACCACGGCAATTTCGTGGCGGCTCAGCATGCCGGTCAGGGTATCGGCCGGCAGGCGGCCGGCCTGCATCGCCTGGAGGGCGTTGATCGGATCGTAAAATGCTGGCTTGCCGGCTCGCAGGCACAGCAGATGGGACTGGCACAGCGCAACCCCCGGAACGGCTGTCAGGTAGGCGACATCAGCATGAAACAGCCGTTCGCGGTTGTCCAACTCGTTTGCCACATCGATGCCGAAGCGACCCAGGCATAGAGGCGCGTAGAACAGCACGCCGGCGTTGATGGCCAACGCCAAAGGCGCCCGCAACCGCGGAAACGGGACCATGTGGAGCGTCACGCCGGCACCGATGGCCAAGGCGATGCAGACGTCGAAGAAGATGTTGATGGTGGTCCCGGCGCCGCCCGAGAAATACGCCCCCACCAGTAAGGCTCCCGCCAGATAGGCCAGCACCAGTCCGGCGGGCCGGCGGTGGCGGAACGCCAGCAGCAGCAGCCCCACCACACCAAGCGGTGCCTGATACGTGCCTAGAATCTCGGTGACAAAGTTGAAGGCGCGTTCAACATCCCAAGTGCGAGAGGCCAACAATTGGACGAAGAAGACTTTGCCGGCCCAGGCCCATAGGACGGCCGCGCTGGCAGCCGCCAAACCGAAGCCGGTGACGAAAAAGGCGAGGCGGGTGCGTGTCGGCCCCCGGAGCGCGACGTCAGCGGCCACCAGCAAAGGCACACAGATCAGGTTGTGCTTGGTCAGCACGCCAAGGGAAATCAGCACTGCCGTCAGCACCGCCCGCCCGGGTCGGCCACTGCCGCCCAGATGGATAGCCAGACCGGCGGTCACGAATGCCTGACCGAGCAACTGGGGATTATTCTTGCCGACGAAATCGCAATTGAAGGTGCCGAAAAACAGCGCGCAGACGGTGGCGCCAAGCAATCCGTCCAGACGAGAGCCGCCTGCCGACCGCACGATTAATCCCACCGCCACGCAGATCACGATCAGCGCAACCACGGAAAGCAGACGCCCGGCCATCATCGGACCGCCCATCAGATTTGACAGCATTCCCACCGCGTAGAAAGACAATGGTGGGTAGTTATTGAAAAAGAACGGTGATGGGAGGTCGTACAGCGGCAGGCCGGTCATCGCCCTGATTTGGTGGTAGGCGTTCCACCCTTCGGTGTTGTCGATCTCGAAGTCCCAGGTCGCACGCAGCACTGGATAGGCCAGCAAGATCAGCGACAACGAAAACAGGCTGAGGACCATAACCCTGTAGGATCGTTTGTCGACCTCCCGTTCCGTCCACCATTCGCGTAACGCCGCAGAACCGAGGCTGTTGTCAACGACGTCATCGGCCATGCGATTCAACCCACATTTCCCGTATGGGCGGCCTATCCGCCTATGTTCTGGGGCAGAATAGTCTTGGCCGCCGCCCTTTAGAAGCGTCCAATCGCGCTTGTCGCTGCCCGAGCCACAGGCCTCGACAGCATATTGGATCGCGTCTTCGGGCGTGGTGGAAATTCGTTGCGCTCGCCGGAGCGTGGTCGTCGGGCGGGGCGGGTCGCAACCGACCCGCCCCGGTCTTTTGACAGACGTCTGGATTTACTTGACGTAGCCGTAGCCACCGCGCCAGTCCCACGGGTCGTAATGCCCCCAGTTATCCCGATGCCAGGTGTAGGCATAAGGATTGAGAATCTGCGGCTTGATCGAAACCACGACGGACACGGGAAGCGCCTCCGGAGCCTGACCGGGTTTTCCGGCCTCGATCTTCGAGAAAGGCACGATGGTGACCGTCAGGAACCGGCCGTCCTTGAAGTTCTCGGTCCTGGTGTAGGTCTTGTTGTTGTAGACCACCACACCGGTGTTGTCGGTCCAGGCGCTGTGTTCGGTGCCGGTCAGCAGGGCCGCGTTGAAGTTACGCTGCCAAGCCTCGGAGACATAGACGATCTCTTCCTGCGCATTGGTCGGATGGTAACGGCTTCCGATGTAGTTCAGGATATCGACCGAGTAGCGCGGCACCATGGCATGGGCCTCGTCGACGATCGTGACCTCCAGATTTTCGCCGCCCGCATCCTTCAGAGCCGCGGCGATGAGCGGCACATCGGTCTGCATGGTTTGGTCGACCACGGACTTGTAGAGGGTCTGCTTGACCATCTCGACCACCGGGCGGGTGCGGGGGTCATAGGGATTGGCCACCGGTTCCAGCACCTGCAGCGACTGATCCGCCTTGTTATAGACGGCGACGGTACCGACCAGGGCGGTCAGGTCGTTCTGATAGGCCCCGGCGGGTACCACATAACGCATTTCCGCCGGCGGAACGAGATTGGTCGGCTTCGCCTCGCTGGCGTAGTAGATACCCGAGCATCCGCCCAGGACGGGAAGGACGCACGCGATCATCGCGGTCATACGGGACTTTTTCATCATATTTGCTCCCAGATCTCATTGCTCGATGGGGCGGCCGCCCGGATTATGTCCGCCGCTGCCGCCGCCAAGCTCATCAATAGTCGAAAAGGATCTCGACACGGCGCCCGCGCCCGTCATGGCGCGCCCCCCAGGCCTCGCCGGGATGCGCATCGACCGCGGTGGCGGCCCCGCCCAGCCTAGTGATCTCGGCGGCCACCGCCTGGGCGCGTTCGCGCGAGAGGCGGGCGTTGGTCGCGACCGAACCGGTGCGGTCGGTGAAACCGACAACCCTGACCGACTTCGGCTGCAAGTTCTTCTGAGCGGCGACTACCAGCTTCAGCCGCTCGATCGCTTCCGGGGTCAGCTGGCTGGAACCGGAATTGAAGAACACGGCATAGGCATTGGCCCCGTAGAAACCGCCCCAGCCATAGCCGTCATGGCTGGAGCCGCCGTAGGCGTAGCCGCCGTAGCCGCCATAACCGCCGTGAGCCCAGGTGGTGGCGCCCGCCAAGGTGACCTCGACGCGGCGGTTACGCGCTTCGCCGACATTGTCGCCGGTGGAGACGGCGAGATGGGTCTCGCCCAGGGCATCCTCGGCGATGATCGCGGGATTGACGCCCATCCTGGCCAGCTCTGCCGCCACGACGTCAGCGCGATCATGCGCCAGCCGCAGGTTGGCATCGGGGGTACCGAGGGTGTCGGTAAAGCCGGCCACCGACACGATGGGGGCCTGCACCTGCCCCTGAGCGGCAGCCGCTTCCTTCAGGGTCGCTAGCGACGGGGTCGAGAGTTTGGTCGAGCCGACGCTGAAATTGACGACGAAACGGCGGCGGACATCGACCGCCATTTCGGTCACCGGGTTCGGCTTCTTCAGGATGGGCTCGTGAGCAAGGAAGGTGGTGCGGCAGGCGCTGGTGGGCATGCCTTCCGCCGCCTGCTCGAGCCAGCAGTCGAAAGCCACCTGGGCCTTGGCCGCGGCGGCCGGAACGCGTTCGGTAGCGCCGTTGGCGAAATAGCCCATGAGACGCTCCCGGGCCGAGGTCAGCTCGGGAATGCTGGACGCGGGAAGCAGGCGCTGGCTCAGCTCATCAGGCAGGACCGCCTCGCCGGAACCGGCCCGCAGGCCCTTGCGAGCGGTTTCGGAGGCATCGACCCATTCGACTTCCGTCTGGACCTGCTGCTTGGTATAGGCCTGATATTCCTGGAACAGGGCTTGGGTGAACGGAGTTCCAGACGTCGCCCGGGAGCCGAGAATCGTCTGCACATCCGATACATCCGCAGGCAAAGCGCAAGCAGCCAAGGCTGCGGTGGCAGCTAAACCTACCCACTTTGTGGTTCTCTTCATTTCTCACTCCTCATCTGGAAAATGGCATCGGATTTTCCATGCACATCCCCTGCCAATACTTACTTGACAGTGCATGGACATCAGTACAAACTAAATTAATACGGTATTCACCCGATAGCCGTTACAGCCACGACAGCGTCAACCCGACGACATCATGCGTGTGACTATTGTGTTAACTCTCCGCCACTGAGCTATATGAGATATGTAGGGTAATTCAATTTATCAACCTCGAAAAGTCACGAAGTTTGACAATCGGCCCGAGGAAAAAGTCGCGACAGGGAGCCCCGTCCCCAACCCTGCCACTTGACCGGCGCGCAGCCGGGTTCAACAGGAGGCTTCGGGGGGCACAAAGGGGGACGTCCGGAGGACGAGGAAAAGCGAAAGGCCAGGCCGCCTGACCGGGCATTGCCAATGCCTTGATACACATCGAGTTTTTGTGCCGGGTGCAGGATTCGAACCCGCGCCCCCCCTGATTACAAAGAATAGGAATGGCTAACCGGGAACCACGACCGGCCACCGCCTTTTAGCAGGCTGCCGGCTCCTATGCAGGCGGCCCACTATTCAGTTTCACGGACACATCGAACCATCCAAAAGCCGCCGCACTTCTGAATGGTCCGATGCTGCAGCAGGGGGACGTCAGGCTGCCAACTTTCTTTCGCGTAGGAAAACCGCCAATACCTGGTCCTCGTTGCGGATGTGGTCCCCCAGCCAGGTCGAGACGTAGTCGAACAACTGCGATACCGCCTCTGGCCGATTGGCCTCGACCCCAGCCTTCAACCCCGCGATCCGGTCCAGGAAGGCTTTGTGGTTGTGGCGATGGTCATCGGCGGCAGCGTAGCGGTGCTTGGCCATCAGCGCCTCTTCCTCGGCGAAATGGTCGCGGATGGTCCGGTCGATGGTCGACAGCATGGCGATGGCCGCCTTGCCGCCGTCGCCCCCCATCATCTGGCGGTAGAACTCGTTGACCTGATCGAAGATCTCTTGATGGTGGCGGTCGATCGACGGCATGCCCATGGATAGATCGGCAGACCAATGCAGCAGCTTCATGTCCTTCTTGTCGGCGCGCACCTGGGCGAGGAACTGGCTCACCTCGTGGCGGAGGAATTCGGCCTGCTTGGACAAGTCGGCCGAGGAGCCCTTGATCTGCTCCGCCGCCGATCCGGTTTCCCGCGCCGCCTGCTCGACCGAGACGATGTTGCTCGATACCTCCGCCGTACCGGCGGCCGCCTGCTCCACATTGCGGGCGATTTCGCTGGTGGCGCCGGTCTGCTGCTCCACCGCCGCCGCGACGGCGGCGCTGATCTCGCCCATCTCGCCGATCACCTTGGAGATGCTGTCAATGGCATGGACGGCGGCGTCGGTGCTTTGCTGCACCGCATTGATCTGGCCGGCGATCTCGCTGGTGGCCCGGGCGGTCTGGTTGGCCAGATTCTTGACCTCGTTGGCCACCACGGCGAAGCCCTTGCCGGCATCACCGGCGCGGGCCGCCTCGATGGTGGCGTTGAGCGCCAGCAGGTTGGTCTGGCTGGCGATATCGTTGATAAGGTTGACGATCTCGCCGATCTTGCTGACATTCTCCGACAGCGCCTTAACCTGGGCGGTGGTGGCCCCGGCCTCATCGCCGGCCCGGACGGAAACGGTCTGCGACCGTTCGACCTGGTGGGCGATCTCCTTGATCGAGGACGCCAGTTCTTCGGTGGCGGCGGCGACGGTCTCGACGTTGGTCGAGGCCTGCTGCGCCGCCGACGCCACCGTGGTGGCCTGGGCGCTGGTCTCGGTGGCGGTGCCGGCCATTTGGCCCGACGCCGCCTGCAACTCGGTGGCGGCCGACGTCACCGTCTCGATCACCTTGCCGACGCTACGTTCAAAAGTGTCAGCCATCTTGCGCATGGCCGCGAGACGATCCGCCTCGGCTCGGCGCTTCTGCTCCTCTTGGTCAAGCTCAAGCTGGCGCACCCGGATCAACTGGTCCTTGAAGTGGCCCACCGACTTGGCCATAGCCCCGATCTCGTCCTTGCGGGTCGTCCCCTCCACGTCGGCGGTAAGATCGTTGCCGACCAGACGCACCATGGTCTCGCCCAGGTGGACCAGGGGGGCGACGATGGCGCGACGGGAAATCATCATGGCAAACCCTGTGCCCAGCAACAACCCGACGCCGATGACGCCAAGGGTGATGGCGATGGTGCGATGGGTCTGGTCGGTCAGATCGTCCGAGGCCTTCTGGGCATGGGCGACGAAACTGTCGACAGTTGCTTTCAGCGTTTCGGTGGCGTCGTTGAAGGTCGGGTCGCATTCGCTCTTCAGGCGCGCGCCGGCCTTAACCACCTCATCCGGAGTGGTCGTGCCCGCCGCCGCCTTTATGGGGCCGGCGCAGGCGGCGAAGGTGGCCTGAATCTTCCGGTTCACCGTGTCCACCTCGTCACCGTATTCGGGAACTTTCTGGCGAATGGTCGCCAAGAAGCCATCGATCTTTTTCTGGGTATCCTTCCCCTGTGCCAGTATCCGGGCATTCTCCGCGTCGGAGGTTTCGAGGGCCAGGGCGTAGGCATCGCGGCCGTACAGCATGAAGAAGCGATTGGTGCGGGCCACCAGCACCGTGGCCCCGTCGACCCGCTCGATCACGTCGCTATAGGCGTCGTCGATGGCCTTCATCTCGACGGCGGCGAAACCGCCGGCACCGATGACGACGGCCCCCATGACGGCGATCACCGTCAGGATTTTTGAACCGACCTTCAGATTTGTGAGCATCGTATTCTCCCCTTGGCGGCGGTCCGGGTCAGGAGCCATTACGTTGATCGGGCGCCATATTCCCGCCGCAAGGAATGGGGGCATCATCACCAATCAACGCGTGTTGAGTTGGGCGAGAAACAAATCGATACGTCACCAAGACGTACACCGGGCAAGATATGGTAACTGCCATGCCACAGCATGGCCAATTGAGGGCCTCATGGGCGATGCCCAGATCCTGCCCGTCAGTCGTTCCGTCCCATATCGGACTTGGGCTGGGCTATTTGCGAACCGCGGACATCACGTTCTCTACTCTTCCTGGGCGCTTGACCAATTGGCCCCCAGGAGCGGGGTTGACGATCAGCACAGCCCCAACAGCGGAAATAATCTAACCGAAAGTTTCGCAATGCGGTATTCGCACGACTACCTAGGGTGCAGACCCGACCTTCACCCTATCTCCCGGTCACTCCGACGGCCAAGGCAAGGCGGACTGATCTATCGGTTCATCCCGGTTACGGGTGAAGCTTATGATTTCATCGGCGTTATGCGGCAGGTTCAGGTTCCAATGGGGGCGAAAGTGCTTGTTCTGGGGAGATTGAGCGGATCGAGCATGGGCGGGTCCACCGCCAGGGTCATGCTGGCAACGCGAATGTCATCATCGGCCTTGGCGAGCCATAACGAGGCTTCGGCCCATTGGGCGCGGACCTGCTCAGAATCGCTCATAGACCACCACGCCTTCGGTCAGCACGGTATGGGCGAAGGAGCCGATGGCCCGCCCCCGTTCCTTCAACACGCCTTCCCGGCAGGAAATGATGTCCACCGGAGCGGGGAAGCCCTGATGGGCCTCGTAGCGTCGCTTCGACGACAGGCGCTCGTTGGGCACGTCATCGTCCAGCACCACCACCAGATCGAAATCGCTGTCGGTTCTGGCATCGCCACGCGCCCGGCTGCCGAACAGGATGACCCTGCGCGGCCCGAACACGGAAACCACCTGCTTCAGCAGCGGTTCGGGGACTTGATCGGCGGTGCCCACGACGTCACTCCCGATGAAAGCCTAAAATGGTGCCGGTTGCAGGATTCGAACCCGCGACCCCCTGATTACAAATCAGGTGCTCTACCAACTGAGCTAAACCGGCGACCGGAGGGAAATTAGAGACGAATTCCCTCCGCCGCAAGGGGGGCCGTTCAGCCGTCCCGCGCCAGTTCGTAAAGCGCCACCGCCGCCGCATTGGAAACATTGAGACTTTCCATCTCGCCGCCCATGGGCAGGCGGGCCAGATGATCGCAATGCTCGCGGGTGAGGCGGCGCAGCCCCTCGCCCTCGGCTCCCAGGGCGATCACGATCCGCCCGGTCAGTTTGATCTCGGCCAGGGTCTTGGGGGCGTCGGCGGCCAGGCCGGCGACCCAGAAGCCGGCCTGCTTCAACTCGTCGAGGGCGCGGACCACGTTGGTGACCCGGACCAGCGGCATCCGCTCCAAGGCCCCCGAGGCGGCCTTGGCCAGGGCGCCGGTCTCCTCCGGGGCGTGGCGGTCGGGCACCACCACCGCCAGGGCGCCGAACGCCGCGGCGGAACGCAGGATGGCGCCCACGTTATGGGGGTCGGTAACCTGATCCAGCACCACCACCACGCAGGACGGGCGCAGGCTGCCCAACCGGGCCACGTCCTCGATGGCCAGCGCCGCCAACGGCTCCACCAGCACCGCCAGCCCCTGATGCACCGAGCCGGGCAGCAGCAGCCGGTCGATCTCGGCCCGCTCCACCGTTTCCACCGGCAGCGGCAGGCGCAGGCCGGCCAGCCCCTTGGCCGCCTCGGCGGTGGCGATCAGGCGACGGAACCGGCGCTCGGAATTGGCCAGAGCCGCGGTCACCGCATGGGTGCCGTAAAGCCAGAACGAGGCCCCTCCTCCCCCGCCGCCGCCGCTACGGGGAGGGCCGCCCCGGCGGGGGAAACGGGCATCGTCACGCTGGTCTCGCTTGGTCATGGGAACTCCTTTGCCAACCTTCGTTTAGCCCTCTCTTTTCAGATTGACAAGCGCCTGCAAATTCCCATAGTACAGCCCTCCCGTCGCCCCGGCTAAACCCGGAGACGGCGTGGAGGGGTGGCCGAGCGGTTAATGGCAGCAGACTGTAAATCTGCCGACGAAAGTCTACGTAGGTTCAAATCCTGCCCCCTCCACCATTATCCCCCCTTAAGTCGGGGCTGGGTGACGGAGAACGGTTTCTTCAGGTTGAGCGCCAGGCGGTGCAACCGTGCGGGACGAACTGGCGGGTGTAGCTCAATGGTAGAGCAACAGCCTTCCAAGCTGATGACGGGGGTTCGATTCCCCTCACCCGCTCCACTCGCCCGCAATCGCGTCGACGTGAAGCACGGCATTGAACCAATGCGGCAGCCGCCGCGATCAGACGGGTTGAAAAATGGCTAAGGCTAAATTCGAGCGCAACAAGCCGCATTGCAACATCGGCACCATTGGTCACGTCGACCACGGCAAGACCTCGCTGACTGCGGCGATCACCAAGATCCTGGCCGAGACCGGCGGCGCCACCTTCACGGCGTATGACCAGATCGACAAGGCCCCGGAAGAGAAGGCCCGCGGCATCACCATCTCGACCGCCCATGTCGAGTACGAGACCGCCAACCGCCACTACGCCCATGTGGACTGCCCCGGCCACGCCGATTATGTGAAGAACATGATCACCGGCGCGGCGCAGATGGACGGCGCCATCCTGGTGGTTTCGGCCGCCGACGGTCCCATGCCGCAGACCCGCGAGCACATCCTGCTGGCCCGTCAGGTGGGTGTGCCGGCCCTGGTGGTGTTCATGAACAAGGTCGACATGGTCGACGATCCCGAACTGCTGGAACTGGTGGAGCTCGAAGTCCGCGAGCTGCTGTCGTCCTACCAGTTCCCCGGCGACGATATTCCGATCGTCAAGGGCTCGGCCCTGTGCGCCCTGGAAGACAAGCAGCCGGAAATCGGCCGTGAGGCGATCCTGGCGCTGATGGCGGCGGTGGATGCCTACATCCCGCAGCCGGAGCGTGCCAAGGACCGGCCGTTCCTGATGCCGATCGAAGACGTGTTCTCCATCTCCGGCCGCGGCACCGTGGTCACCGGCCGGGTCGAGCGCGGCGTGGTCAAGGTCGGCGAGGAAGTCGAGATCGTCGGCATCAAGACCACGGTCAAGACCACCTGCACCGGCGTGGAAATGTTCCGCAAACTGCTGGATCAGGGCGAGGCCGGCGACAATATCGGCGCCCTGCTGCGCGGCACCAAGCGCGAAGACGTCGAGCGCGGCCAGGTTCTGGCGGCGCCGGGCTCCATCACCCCCCATACCAAGTTCAAGGCCGAAGCCTATATCTTGAACAAGGAAGAGGGCGGCCGTCATACCCCGTTCTTCACCAACTACCGGCCGCAGTTCTATTTCCGCACCACCGACGTGACCGGTGTGGTGACCCTGCCGGAAGGCACCGAGATGGTGATGCCGGGCGACAACGTCTCCATGGAAGTCCATCTGATCTGCCCGATCGCCATGGACGAGGGTCTGCGCTTCGCCATCCGTGAAGGCGGTCGTACCGTCGGCGCCGGCGTCGTCGCCAAGATCGTCGAGTAGTTCCGGCTTCACTGCCGAGGCGAAACGGCCCCCGGAGGGAAACCTCCGGGGGCCGTTTTGCTTATGGCCGGGCCGATACCGATGATTGACGGGGCCGTCGCTTTGCGCGAGGCTGGGTTCCGTCTCCCCAAGGAGTTAGGGACCATGAAGGTCGCGGCGATCTCGTTCAACGACAACCACGGTATCAGCTTGGATGTGGAGGGGGTGACCCATATCGGTACCGGCGTGCCCATGGAATTGGACGATGGCAGCTGGTTCATGGAACTGCTGATTCGCACCAACAGCGGCACCATCGCGCTGCAACTGGTGGCGGATTCGCCGGATAAACTCGCCATCGGCAGCGACAACGTCTAGAGCGGGATGATTTCAAGTCGACTCATCCCGCGACAGAGGCCTTGAGGCCGAGGCCAAGCAAACCGGAGGTTTGCGCCCGGCGAGGGGCATACAAAATGGCTAGAGCATGATGCGACCTGATCGCATCATGCTCTAGCCCAGGATGCCGGGGGCGGGTGAGCGGATCGAACGGCTCAAAATTGGTAAACCGGTACTTAATTGCGCCAATAGAAGGCGGGGTGACGGCTGGTCATGCCGTCCGGCCGGCGCCATTCTGACTTGGGAAGTGCTGCGGCAGGGCAGTGGGATTCCTTGAATAAATGTGACACTATTTTTGTGGGTATTTCCCCTGTATTCCTGGAGATTGCTGGCGCTTGCTCTGGCGTAAGTGATACAAAAAAATTGACATTCCTATGGCATATGTAATATAAGAAGTAAAATGAGGGTGGGCAAAAGGCTCCGCCCCGCGTCATATCGGGAGGATCATTCATGAAAAGCTCGCTCGTCGCCGGGTTGGCCCATACCCATCGCTGGGACGTTGATATCGGCCGCACCATCGGCTTCATGGGCGAGGATGCCCGAGTCTACAATACGCCGGCGCTGATCTACGACCTTGAGGTCACCTGTCGCGAATTGCTGCTCGAGCACTCGGATGCCGGCGAGGATTCGGTGGGCACCCGGGTGGAGATCGATCACATGGCGCCGACCCTGTTGGGTCAGTGGGTGGAAATCACCGTCGCCATCGCCGAGATCAAGGGCAAGGCGGTTTCGTTCACCTTCACCGCCCGTGATTCCCTGGATGCCATCGCCAAGGGGACCCATAACCGCTTCATCGTCGATGTCGCCCAGACCAAGGCCCGTCTGTTGGCCAAGGCCGAGAAGGTCAAGGCGGCATCATGAGCCGGCCCCCGGCCGTGGCGGGTGGCGAGGTCAAGCGTGTTCCGACCTATTGCTATCAGTGCGTGGCCGGGCCTGACCTGATGACCGTCAAGGTGGTCGATGGTGTCGCCACCGAGGTTGAACCTAACTTCAAGGCCTGCGGCATCCATCCCGCCGAGGGCAAGGTGTGCGTCAAGGCGTTCGGCCTGATCCAGAAGGCCTATTCGCCCCACCGCATCCTGACGCCCATGAAGCGGACCAACCCCAACAAGGGCCGCCACGAGGACCCTGGCTTCGTCCCCATCAGCTGGGACGAGGCCATGGCCACCATCGCCGCCAAGCTGAACGCCATCCGGGCCGAGGGGCTGGTGGACGAGGCCGGCTACCCCAAACTCGCAGTCTCGTTCGGCGGCGCCGGCACCCCCACCCAGTATATGGGGTCGCTGCCCGGCTTCCTGGCCGCCTGGGGGCCGATCGATTTCGGCTTCGGCTCGGGCCAGGGCGTCAAGTGCTACCACTCGGAGCATCTCTACGGTGAGTTCTGGCATCGCGGCTATGTCATCACTCCCGACACGCCGCGGGTCAATTACATCATTTCCTGTGGCAACAACTCCGAGGCCTCGGCCGGGGTCTGCGGCGTCTACCGCCATGCCGAGGCCCGCGGCCGGGGCATGAAGAAGGTTCAGGTCGAACCGCATCTGTCGGTGACCGGCGCCTGCGCCTCCGAGTGGCTGCCCATCAAGCCCAAGACCGATGCCGCCTTCCTGTTCGCCCTGCTCAACGTCATGGTCCACGAGGCCAAGCGCGAGCGTCTCGATCTCCCCTTCCTGCGCGATCTGACCTCCAGCCCCTATCTGGTGGGGCCCGAGGGCTATTATCTGCGCGACGTCGACAGCGGCAAGCCGCTGGTGTGGGACAGCGCGGCGGGCAAGGCGGTCGCCCATGACACCGCCGGTGTGGTTCCCGCCCTGGAGGGGCGCTTCACCGTCGCGGCCTGCATGGAGCGGGGACCCGACGAGGACCGCTGGGATCATCCTTCCGCCACCGGCGCCACCGCCTTCACCCTGTTCGCCGAGCATATCAAGGGTTACACCCCGGAATGGGCCGGCGGGGTCTGCGACGTTCCGGTGGATCGCATCCGCCGGATCGCCAACGAATTCCTGGACAATGCCTGCGTCGGCCAGACCATCGAGATCGAGGGCAAGACCCTGCCGTTCCGGCCGGTGGCGGTCACCCTGGGCAAGACCGTCAACAACGGCTGGGGCGGCGCCGAGTGTTGCTGGGCCCGCACCATGCTGGCGGTGATGGTGGGAGCGCTGGAGGTTCCCGGCGGCACCATCGGCACCACCATCCGCATCAACCGCCCGGCCTCGGACCGGCTGGAAAGCGTCCAGCCCGGCCCCGACGGCTTCATGCACTACCCGTTCAATCCCACCGACAAGACGGATTGGCAGAGCCAGCCCCATATCCGCAACGCCTATAAGATGCTGGTGCCGCTGGTGGGCAATTCGTCGTGGAGTCCGGCGCTGGGGCCGACCCAATTCTCCTACATGTTCCTGGACGATCCGCAGGAGCATATGCCGCGCGCCACCTTCCCGGAATTCATCCTGGTCTACCGCACCAATCCGGTGATCTCGTTCTGGGACACCGACCGGGTCGGCCGCGCCTTCGAGCGCATGCCGTTCATGGCCTGCTTCGCCATCACCCTGGACGAGACCAACCACTACGCCGACATTCTGCTGCCGGATCGCACCGACCTGGAAGGCCTGCAGATGATCCGCATCGGCGGCACCAAGTTCCAGGAGCAGTACTGGAACTGTCAGGGGTTCGCCCTGCGCCAGCCCAGCGTGGCGCCGCGTGGCGAGACCCGCGACTTCACCGACATCGCCACCGATCTGGCCACCCGCACCGGCCTGCTGGAAAAGTACAACGCCGCGGTCAATCGCGGCGCCCATGGCGTGCCCCTGAAAGGACCGAACTGGGATTTCACCCTGCCGGTGGACCAGCCCCATAGCGCCGAAGAGATCTGGGATGCGTCGTGCAAGTCGGCCTCGGCGGAACTGACCGACGGCGCCGAGGCGCAAGGGCTGGACTGGTGGCGCGAGAACGGGTTCCGCACCCGGCCGTTCTCCCAGCTCAACTGGTTCCTGACCCCCGCCATGGCGGAGAAGGGGCTGCGCTACGAGTTGCCCTATCAGGAGCGCCTGACCCGGATCGGCCGCCAATTGGGCCGCCGTCTGAAGGATGCCGGCATCACCTGGTGGGATCGTCAATTGGAGGAATACCGGCCGCTGCCCGGCTGGCACGATTTTCCCAAATACTGGGAAGACTATGTGGTCGAGTGCGGCGGCAAGCTGGCCGACTTCCCGTTCTGGGTGGTGACCGCCCGCAGCATGCAATACGCCTGGGGCAGCAACATGCACATCCCGCTGATGCGTGAGGTTTCGGGTAATATCAAGGGTCATGACGGGGTGGTGATGAACCCCGCCGCCGCCGCCAGGCTGGGGGTCCGCGACGGCGACCGCATCGAGGTCGCCTCGCCCATCGGCACCAGCGTCCAGGGACGGGTGGTCCTCAGCCAGGGTATCCGCCCCGACACCATCTTGATGATGAGCCAGTTCGATCACTGGGCGACGCCGGTCGCCAAGGATTTCGACGTACCCAGCATGAACCGCCTGACCGCCATGTCCATGTCGCTGACCGACGCCACCGGTTCGGCCGCCGACCTGACCCGCGTCTCCATCCGCAAGGTGGAAAGCGTCAAGGGGGGGAAGCGGTCATGACGAAATGGGCCATGACCGCCGATCTGGGACGCTGCGTCGGTTGCCAGACCTGCACCACCGCCTGCCGCCATGCCAACAACACCCCGCCCGGCGTGCAATACCGCAAGGTGCTGGACATGGAGGTGGGCGTCTATCCCGATGTGCGCCGGGTGTTCGTGCCGGTGGGCTGCATGCATTGCGACGAGCCGCCTTGCCGCGATGTCTGTCCCACCACCGCCACCACCAAGCGGGCCGACGGCATGGTGATGATCGATTACGACATCTGTATCGGCTGCGGCTATTGCATCATCGCCTGTCCCTATCAGGCGCGCTACAAGGTCACCAAACCGACCTTCGCCTTCAAGGGTCAGGCCACCGATAACGAGACCCAGCGGTTTGATGAACGCTTGCTTGGCGTGGCGCAGAAGTGCACCTTCTGCGTCGACCGTATCGATGCCGGGCTGGCCAAGGGGCTGACCCCCGGGGTCGATTCCGAGGCCACGCCCGCTTGCGTCAATTCCTGCCTGTCCAAGGCGCTGACCTTCGGCGATCTGGACGATCCCGACAGCAATGTCAGTACGCTGCTGAGGAAGAACAAGTCGTTTCGCATGCACGAGGAACTCGGGACCGGCCCCAATATCCACTATCTGTGGGAGACCGAGGAATCATGAGCGACCGGAGGGAGCGCGGGAGCCTAGCCGGCTATGCCGGCAATCATATCGGATTCCGCGCGTTCGCGCGGGGGGAGCGACCCGGAGCGCAGCGGAGGAGCCGTGCAGCCCATCGGGCAAACGACGCATCGCAGATGCGGTCCCACAGGGACGAGCGAAGCGAGCAAGGGCGCGCCCGCCCGGCGTTTGAGGGACATGAACAATGAGCGAAGAACCAGAGGTCGGGATGCGCCACCTTGGCCTTGCGCCCTGGCTGCAAACCGCCTGGGACCTGCGCGCCGCCGGCAATTTCATCGGCGGCGGTTCGGGAACCGGCCTGCTGATCCTGACATCGCTGGGGGCGTTCCGGGGGCTTTACAGCCAGGGTCTGCTGCTGGCGGGGCTGGCGCTGGTGGGTCTCGGTTTGTTCAGTGTCTTCCTGGAAATCGGGCGGCCGCTGCGCGCCATGAACGTGCTGCTGGGTGGCAAGCGGAGCTGGATGACCCGCGAGGCCATGGTCGCGGCCATCCTGTTCCCGCTGGGCGGCGCGGCGTTGTTTTTCCCCGATCTGGCCAAGCTGGTCTGGATTCCGGCCCTGGCCTATCTCTATTGCCAGGCCCGCATCCTGGAGGCCACCAAGGGCATTCCCACCTGGCGCTCGCCCTTGATCCTGCCGCTGATCCTGGCCACCGGCTTCGCCGAAGGCGCCGGCGCCTTCCTGCTGTTGGCGCCGCTGGCCCTGGCGGGCGGGGCACCCGACTGGGTGGGGGGCGCCCTGATCGGCGCGGTGGCGGCCCGGCTGTTCGTCTGGATGTTCTACCGCCGCCGCATGGTGGCCGGCGGCGCCCCGGTTCAGGCGGCGGCGGTGCTGGTCGGCTTTTCCGCCCCCTTTACCCTGGGCGGCAATGTCATGCCGGTGATGCTGCTGGTGGTGGCCGGTCTTTTGCCCGATGTGACGTCAGCGGCGCTGGCGGCGGCGGGGTTGACCGCCATGATCGGCGGCTGGGCCCTGAAGATCACCATCGTCACCAAGGCGGCGCATAATCAGGGTTTTGCCATCGTCCACTCCCCGGCCCGTGGCGGGGGAGAGCCGGGGCCGGGCTTCAAGCCGGGCTGGCGGGAAATTCCGAAGGATTAGAGCGCGATAACAACAGGTTGAGGCCGTCAGGCTTTACCCTGTTGTCTGAATCGCCCTCTAATTATTGATGAGAGACGGATTCAGATTTTCGGGCGAATCGCCGGCGCGATTCGACCTCAGAGCATCCGGCTCTACCAACCAACCAACCGGCTGTTGCAGCCGCAGGGGAGATTGAAGAGATGGGGAATGCTGCGCTGGAGATTCTCGGTCGGGCCGCGTCGAACGGGGTTCATGTTCTGGATGATGCCGGGGTGAAGGCTTTGCTGCCTTGTCTCGGTATCGAGCTCGGCGGCGGCGAGGCGCCGGCCGGTGCGGTGGAACTGCGCATCGCCCTCAACAATACCCGCGAATTCGGTATGGTGATCAGCGCCGGTCTGGGTGGAGCCGACGGCGCGTTGAGCGCCGGCAACTTCAAGACGGACCGGGCCGCGGTCCACGCCGCCACCCAATTGACCGATGCCGGGGATTTTCTGGGCCTGTTCAAGCGCAGCTTCGCCTATCAGCGGCTGGCGGCCCAGGCGAAGCGCCAGGGACGCCCGTCGCCCGATGCCCTGCTGCTGGATTGCTTCGGACGGCTGCTGGATCTGGCGGCGCAGGTTAGCGAGGGCAATGGCGAAGGCGGGCTCGGTCTCAGCCAGTTGGACCTGGATGGCCTGTGGCTCGGCGAACGGATGACGGCCCCGTCCGCGCGGTGCGAGCTTGGCGCCCGGATCCCCCAGCGTCTCGGCCGTCCGATCGCCAAGATCGACAAGCTGATCCACCCCAAGACCATCGGCCTGATCGGGGTTTCCGGCAGCGGGATGAATTTCGGCAGGATCATCCTGCGCAATCTGATGGGCAGCGGCTATGCCAAGGAGCAGTTGACCATCATCCGCCCCAACGAGGCCGAGATCGATGGCGTCAAATGCGTCGAGAGCCTGAGGGCGCTGGACCACAAGCTCGACCTTCTGATCGTCGCCGTGGGCGCCAGCGCCGTTTACGATCTGGTGGACGAGATCATCGCCACCGATGCGGTGGAATCGGTGATGCTGATCCCCGGCAGCCTGGGTGAGACCAAGGCCAGCCGCGAGCCCGCCGCCGCCTTGGCCGCCCGGATCAATGCCGCCCATGGCAATGCCGGGGGCGGGCCGATCTTCCTCGGCGCCAATTGCCTGGGGGTGGTGTCCCATCCCGGCGGCTACGATTCGTGGTTCATTCCGCTGGAGCGCCTGCCGAAGCCCCGGAAGAAGCCCGAGCGGAACTCGGTCATGCTGAGCCAGAGCGGCGCCTTCATGATTACCCGCCTCAGCCGCAATCCGTGGCTCGATCCCAATTACATGCTGGCGCTGGGCAACCAGACCGATCTGACCCACGGCGACATGCTGAGCTTTTTCTCCGAGCGTCCGGGGGTCGAGACCATCGGCGTCTATGTGGAGGGCTTCAAGGATCACGATGGCCTCGATTTCGTCAAGGCGGTGCGCCGGGCGGTGCTGAACGGCAAGCAGGTGGTGGTCTACAAGTCGGGCAAGACCGCCGCCGGCGCGGCCGGCGTCATGGGTCACACCGCATCCATCGCCGGTGATCTGGCGGTGTTCGAATCGGTGGTCCGCCAGGCCGGCGCCATCGTCGCCGAGGATCTGGATGCCTTCGACGATCTTTTCTACATGGCCGGGGCGCTGCATCACAAGACCATCGGGGGCAATCGCCTGGGCGGCGTCAGCGGCGCCGGTTTCGAGGCGGTCGGCATGGCCGATTCGATCATTTCGGATACCTTCTCCATGGAGATGGGGACCCTGACCGCCGCCACCGTCGCGCGGGTCGAGGAGATCCTGGTCGCCAAGAAACTCGACGCGCTGGTCGAGGTCCGGAATTCCATCGACATCAATCCCGGCGCCGATGACGAGGCCCATCTGCAGATCACCGAAGCCTTCCTGCAGGACCCCAATATCGACGCCGTCGTGGTCGGTCTCGATCCGACCGCGCCGTCGGTCATGGGCCTGGAGGAAAGCAAGCTGCGCCCCGGCATCGACATCAACAATCCCAAGAGCAGCCCCTTTCTGATGCCCCCCATCGTCAACCGCAACGACAAGCCGATCATTGCCGTGGTCGATGGCGGCCCCCTCTATGACGCCATGGCGGGCAGGCTGATGGATCAGGGCGTGTGCGTCTTCCGCAATTGCGTCCGTGCCACCAAGGCGCTGACCCGCTATGTTGAAGCGCGTCTCCAGGCGGATGGCATTCGGACCAGGGGCTGAACATACATTAGAGCGCGATGACGACAGGTTGAAGCCGTCAGGCCTTACCCTGTTGTCTGAAACGCTCTCTCATGTCGTGATGAGAAGCATCCGGCTCTCATATCCGTGCTTGCCTCCGCCGGCGCGGAGCGGCAAAACGTGAACTTTCTTTGGCGAAGGTCTCCGCAGAGGGCCTCGCTCCACCGGGAGGGTGACCAATGTCCAATTCTGCCCATCGGCGGGTTCCGCCGCCCAGGGAACTGCTCGACCCCATCGAATATGCCAGCCGGGACGAGATCACCGCGCTGCAGACCAGCCGCATGAAGTGGTCGCTGACCCACGCCTATACCAATGTGGAGCACTACCGCAAGAAGTGCCAGGATCAGGGGGTCCACCCCGACGATTTCAAGGAACTGAAGGACCTCGCCAAGTTCCCCTTCACTACCAAGTCGGATCTGCGCGACACCTATCCCTTCGGCATGTTCGCGGTACCCATGGAGGATGTGGTCCGGGTTCATGCCAGTTCGGGCACCACTGGCAAGCCCACCGTGGTCGGCTATACCCAGAATGACATCAATATGTGGGCGGGGGTCATGGCGCGCTCCATCCGCGCCGCCGGCGGCCGTCGCACCGACAAATGCCACATCTCCTACGGCTATGGCCTGTTCACCGGCGGTTTGGGCGCCCATTACGGCGCCGAACGGTTGGGCTGCACCGTGATCCCCATGTCGGGCGGCCAGACCGAGAAGCAGATCCAGCTGATCTGCGACTTCAAGCCCGAGATCATCATGGTGACCCCCAGCTATATGCTGGCCATCGCCGACGAGATGGACCGCATGGGGGTGGATAGCAAGACCTGCTCGCTGGAAATCGGCATCTTCGGCGCCGAGCCGTGGACCGGCGCCATGCGCGAGGAAATCGAGGCCCGCATGGGCATCGAGGCGGTGGATGTCTATGGCCTGTCCGAGGTGATCGGCCCCGGTGTCGCCTGCGAATGCGTCGAGACCAAGGACGGGCTGCATCTGTGGGAGGACCACTTCTACCCGGAGATCATCGATCCCGTGACCGGCGCGGTGCTGCCCGACGGTTCCGTGGGCGAACTGGTGTTCACCAGCCTGTCCAAGGAGGCGCTGCCCATCATCCGCTACCGCACCCGCGACTTGACCCAACTGCTGCCCGGCACGGCGCGCAGTTTCCGCCGCATCGGCAAGATCACCGGCCGTTCCGACGATATGCTGATCATCCGGGGCGTCAACGTCTTCCCGACCCAGGTGGAGGAACTGATCCTCAAGGATTACCGCCTGGCACCCCATTACCAGATGGAGCTGACCCGCGACGGCCATCTCGATTCGGTGACGGTCAATGTGGAGGTTCGTGCCGACCAGCCCTATGACGACCTCGCCCTGGCCGCGGCGGCCAAGGACCTGCAACACCACATCAAGAGCTTCATCGGCATCAGCACCACCGTCAATGTGCTGGCCCCCAACTCCATCGAACGTTCCATGGGCAAGGCGCGCCGGGTGATCGACAAACGCCCGAAGGCATGAGGAAGGCGAACGGCCTGACATTGGGCGTTCGCCCGAACCCCGCCTGGGGCATCGTCCCAGGCGGGGGGTAATCGCCTTCTACCTTATTGATGAGAGACGGATTCAGATGTGAGGTTGAACGCTCTGGCGATTCAACCTTAGAGCGCCGAGCCCCATATCCGCATCACCCTGGCGGAGTACCTCGCCCCATGAGAAACAGGGCTGGTGCAGATATAGGGCTCGGCGCTCTAAATCATCCGGCTCTAGCCTCGGCCGCCGCCATGGGCCTGCCCCGAAGTTGGCCGAGGGCGAAAACCGCGATCGCGGAGACCATTGCCGGCGCAACCGATGCCGTCAGGATGGCGCCGGTACTCCAGCCGGCCGCCATGAGAAAACCGCCGGCGGTCGGGCCGATGATCGAGCCGACGCGGCCGATGCCAAGGGCACAACCCACGCCGGTCGCCCGCAACGCGGTGGGATACAGTCCGGCAGCCACTGCATTCATGCCGATTTGCGCCCCGACGATACCAATTCCGACGCAGAAGATGCCGACAAACAATACGATCGGATTCTGCCCAAAATTGGCGACGGTGGCGATCAGCAGACCAGCCAGGCCGTAAGCACACCCAAGCACCGCATACGGCCCCAGCCGATCAATCAGCCGTCCCAAGCCGATGGCCCCGATAACACCTCCAAGATTCAGGGTGGAGGTGGCAAGGATGGCCGTCGTCAGGGGGTAGCCCCATTGCTTGAGCAACGTCGGGAGCCAGCTGACCAGGAAATACATCACCAGCAGATTGCAGAAAAATGCGACCCACAACAGCGACGTCATTCCACTCCGTCCATCTCGAAAAAGGTGTGCGCCGGAGAATCCGGTCGGACGCTGCTCAGGAATGGTAAAGTTGAAGCTTGCGAGGTCTCCGGAGGAAACACCGGTCACCTTTTGAAGGATCGCGGCAACCCTCTCCTTGGCCTTGCCATGCGTCGCCAGGAAGCGAATCGATTCGGGCAGCATGATCGCCAGAACCGGAACGAGCAGCAGGGGCAGAACGCCGCCAATAATGAAGACGGCCTGCCAGCCGAATTCCGGAATGATGCGGGTCGCCAAGAACCCGCCAAGGGTCGACCCGAATGGGAAACCACAGAACATCACGGTGACCGCCGTGGCGCGAAGCCGGTTCGGTGCATATTCCGAGGTCATGGAAATGATGTTGGGCATCGCTCCGCCAAGACCGATCCCAGTCAACACCCTCAGAACAACCAGGGCCTGAAATGACCCGGCCCATCCGGTGGCCACCGCAAAGCCACCGAACATTACGGTGCAGAAAATCAGAACGGACTTCCGCCCAAAGCGATCGGCAAGCGGCCCGAAGGTTAAGGCTCCGATGGTTAGGCCCAACAGTCCTGCGCCGAAAATGCCGCTGAATAGCGGCATGGGCATGTTCCATTGGGCGGCGATGACCGGCGCGACGAAGGCGATCGCCTGGGTGTCGAACCCGTCAAGCATCGCCACGATGGCGCAGAGGGCCAGAATGCGGATGTGAAATGACCGGATCGGCGCCTGATCGATTTCGGTCGCAATATTGACGGTTCGGCCGCCAGCCTTTGCCGTTGCGCTAGACATTCGTTTCTCCTTTGACGTCAGCATCCCTTCGGCCGGGCGTTGTGCCCGCGCCTGTTTCTTGGCGCTTCAAGATGTCGTCTGGACATCCCGTGCGCGCTTTGCGTAACCGACATCATAAATGCATAAGCATTAAATGCAATAGCATATAAATCATGCGATAGCGCACCGTCCTTCCCGGATAGCTCTGCAAAAATAAGATAATTTACATTGTAAAACAGTGAGATGATGCCGGGAGGCGCGGGCATTCCTGGCGCAGGCACGGCGAAAAATATCCAATTGAATTTGATGCGAAAGCATGTATATCCTTCACAAAACAGCGCGGCCCTGTCGCCGCGGACAAATTTTGGGAGGGATATCATGCTGCCAGGCTGCACGCAGTGGCCCGACGATCTGGCGCGGAGCTATCGCGCGAAAGGCTATTGGGAAGACGTTTCAATTCCCGGCCTGTTTGGAAAGATGGCCACCGCGACGCCGGACCGCATCGGCGTTATCGATGGTGACAAGCGGGCGACGCTGGCGGAGCTTTGGGAAGGTAGCGGTCGCCTTGCCGCCCATTTTCACGGTCTGGGCCTCGCCAAGGGCGACAGGGTCGTCTTCCAGCTTCCCAATGGCATTGGTTTCTTCACGGTTTTTTTCGCCCTGTTGCGGGTTGGAGCGATTCCGGTGATGGCGTTGCCGCCGCATCGCGAAACGGAACTCGTTCATTTCGCCCGCTTTTCAGGGGCAACGGCCCTCTTCATCCCCCAGAAGGTTCGTGACTTTGACTTCCGGGCAATGGCGGAGAACGTCCGGGCCGAGGCACCGTCCTTGCGCCGCGTCTTTGTCCTGGGCGAGGCGTTGGATGATCAGATCTCGCTGACCGATCTTACCGCGACACCACCGAAGCAAGACGACCTGGATGCGGTCGGCGCCATCAAACTCGATCCCGACGATGTCGCGCTGATGCTGCTGTCGGGGGGCACGACGGCGTTACCTAAACTGATCCCGCGCACGCATAACGACTATATCTATAATTTCAAGCAGAGCGGACGAATCGCGGGTTTCGGGCCGGACACGGTGCTGCTTGCCGCACTGCCTCTGGCCCACAACTATACCCTGGGCTCGCCCGGTGCGCTGGGGGCGCTGGCCCTCGGAGGGCGGGTGGTAATCGCCGGAAAGGCCGACTGCGAAGCCGTGTTCACGCTGGTGGAGCGTGAAGGCGTTACCGCCATTCCGGCGGCGGTTCCGCTGGTGGTGAATTGGCTGAACGATCCCCGGCTCGGGCAGTTTGATACCAGCTCGATCCGGGTCGTACAGAACGGTGGCGCCCGCCTGTCACCCGAACTCCGGGACCGAATCCGCAAGCGGCTGGGGTGTCAATTCCAGGAGGTTTACGGCACGGCAGAAGGGTTGCTCAATCTGACCCGTCTCGACGATTCCGATAAACATATTCTCGAAAGCTCGGGCGCCCCCATCTGCGACGACGATGAAATCAAGGTGCTGGATATCGACGGCAGCGAGCTTCCCGATGGCGAAGCGGGCGAACTGGTGGTTCGTGGCCCCTATACCATCCGCGGCTATTACAATGCACCGGAGGTCAACGCCAAGGCCTTCACCCCGGATGGGTTCTATCGCATGGGCGATATCGTGCGGAAGTACGGGCGGTACCTCGTTACCGAGGGGCGGAAGAACGACCTCATCAACCGGGGTGGCGAAAAAATCAGCACCGACGAGCTTGAGAATTACATTCTCAAACACCCTGCGGTTCACGGCGTCGCTGTGGTCGCCATGCCGGACGAGGTGTTCGGCGAAAAGGCCTGCGCCTTCGTCACCCTTACGCCCCGCGGCCGGCTGACGTTCGATGAACTCAAGGTTTTCCTGCTCGAACAGAGAATCGCCAAGTTCAAGTTGCCGGAGCGCCTTGAAGTTCTTGATGAATTCCCGGTTTCCCCAGCAGGAAAAATTTTGCGGCGCAACTTACGTGAACGGGTCGTGGAGCAACTCGCGGCCGAGAAAAATCAAAGAGTGGAGGGATAGACCATGACTCGCCCAGGTGAAGCCAAATTGAAAACCCTGTTCCAGCCCGCGGAATGGGCGGGTCTGAAGATCAAGAACCGGGTCAAGTACGGCGCGTGCTGCGTATCGAACTACAACACCCGCGACGGCTTCATCACGCCGCGCGAGTTGGCGCGAACCCGGGTGATCGCCGAGACCGGCTGCGGCATCATTACCAACCAGGGGGCCTACCCGGACCCCCTGGGAGAGGGGAAGGCGTATTTCCGCCAAGTGGCGATCTTCGACGACAAATTCCTGCCGCAATTCGAGATGATTGCGCGGATGATCAAGGACAATGGCGGCATCGCCATCCAACAGATCCTGCACGCCGGCCGCTATGGCGGCATCGATCTGGGTTACTGCATCCAGCCGTCGATCGTGCCGCAGACACTGCCACACTTCCGGGCGCCGCGCGAGATCACCAAGGACCAGATCAGGGAAACCATCCGACAGCATGCCGAGGCGGCGCGCCGTTCCATCAAGGCCGGATTCGACGGCACCGAGATCACCAGCTTCATGGGTTATCTGCTGGCGACCTTCAATTCCAAATTCACCAACCAGCGCAGCGACGAATACGGTGGGTCGCTGGAGAATCGCGGCCGCTTCATGCGCGAGTTGATCGACGGCATCAAGCAGGCGACGCCGGACCACCCGCTGGTGGTGCGTCTGAACGGCGCCGAACTGATGGACAAGTGGGGCGGCAATTCCGAAGACGAGTGCTTCGAACTGATGCAACAGGCCGCCGATTGCGGCGTCGACATGATCAGCGTCACGGTGGGGTGGCAGGAGGCGCCGGAATCCTCCATCGGCCGCGATATCCAACCGGGGCACTGGAACTATCTGGCGGCCCGGGCCAAGGCGTTGCTTCCCGACGTTCCCATCGCCTTCGGCCAGCGTCTGCCCAATCCGGCCATGGCGGACCAGTGCCTGTCAGACGGGATCTTCGATTTTTGGGAGGTGTGCCGTCCGCTGCTGGCCGATCCCAAGATGCTGCACAAGGCGGCCGAGGACCGCATGGACGAGGTGCGCCGTTGCGTCGGCTCGCTCAATTGCCTGTCGCGGCTGTTCCGCGATCTGCCTTATACCTGCACCATGAACCCGGCGCTGGGCCACGAGGTCGAGCCGGAATACTCCATCACCCCCGCCGCGGTGAAGAAGACCATCATGGTGGTCGGCGCTGGTCCGGCCGGCATGGAATGCGCCCTGACCGCCGCCCAGCGCGGTCACACGGTGACGGTCTACGACAAGGGGGACCGCATCGGCGGCGCCCTGGTCGGCTATGCTTCGAATGACATGGCCAATCGCGATGATATGCTGTCGGTGCTGGGTTATTACGAGGCCGTGGCCAAGAGGCTGGGGGTGGAGGTGAAGCTCAACACCGCCGTCGACCCCAAGCTGATGCGCGAATTGCTGCATGTCTACGACGTGGTGGTGGTGGCGACCGGGGCTCGGCTTGACCGGGCGCAGTTGCCGCCGATCGCGGATGGCGTCGAGGTGCTGTCGGCGGTGGAGGTCGCCTGTGGCCGAGGGGAGGCGAAGGGCAGGGTGGTGATCCTGGGCGGCGGCAAGATCGGCCTGACCCTGGCCGAGTCGTTGGCGACCCGGAAGATGGATGTGACCATCGTCGAGGCCGACAAGCGCCTGGCCGGCGACGTCATGCCGTCGTGGAAGTGGCGTCACACCGCCTGGGTCGATGAGCTGGGTATTCCGTCGGTGACCGGAGCCAAGGCGGTCAAGATCGACCGTGACGGTGTGCATGTGATCGATGGCAAGGGCATTGCGCGGGTGCTGCCCGCCGACACGATCATCGCCGCTTCGCCGGCGGTCCCGGCCCAGGATCTGGTTCATGCCCTCGAATGGATGGTGGATGAGGTCCATCCCTGCGGCGATGCCATCACGCCGCGGGGCCTCGGTGCCGCCATCCAGGACGGCTACCGGCTGGGCTGCCGGATATGACACCGCTTCCGCCCCCATCCCGCTGGCAGCGGTTGCTGGACCGCCACAGCACCCTGTTCGGCGAACTTGACGATGGGTGCCGCATCGGCATCGCCCGACGGGCCGACGTCAACCAGCCCGGCGCGGCGATGGTGGTGTGGGAAGCGGTGGGAGGTCGCCTGGTGGCGGGCGACCGTCCCTTTCCCGGCTATCGTGATGCCGGCGTCGACGTGCTGCTGGTCGGTGACGATGAGGCGATGACGGCAATCTCCGGAGAATTGGAGGGCGACGCCCTGCCGGTGCTCAAGCGTCTGGTCCGACAGGGAAATCTGGTCTGCTACGTGCTCAAGCGCCAGTGCGAGCTGCTTGAGGCCGGTTACGAGGATGTGCTGCAATCCATGGGCGTTGCATTTGCCGGAGCGTGCCGCTAGAGCGGGATGATTTCAAGTCGACTCATCCCGCGACAGAGGCCGTTGAGGCCGGGGCCAAGCAAACCGGAGGTTTGCGCCCGGCGAGGGACATCCAAAATGGCTAGAGCATGATGCGACCTGATCGCATCATGCTCTAGAGCCGGATGATTTGAGGTTGAATCGCCAGAGCGTTCAACCTCAAATCTGAAACCATCACAGGGAGGTTAAGATGTTCAGCAGGCTAATCCGTGTCCTGGCTTTCGTCCTCTGCGCCGCCGCGGCTTTTCCCGCCTTGGCGGTGGAGCGGGGAACCAGGGAAGAAGCGGTCGCCCTGGTCAAGAAGGCTGTCGCCCTCTATCGCACCGCCGGACCGGAGAAGGCCCTCGCCGCCTTCAATATTCCGGGCGGCGAGTTCCAGCCCAAGGACCTGTTCACAGTCGTCATCGGCCTTGATGGCGTGATGCGCCAGCACGCGCGGGTTGCGGGATTCAATGGGAAGGATGTCACCCGCCTCCGCGACGCGGATGGAAAGTACTTCGTCCAGGAACAGCTGAAGGTTGCCCGGGGGGCCGGCTCTGGGTGGGTCGAGTTTGTCTTCTCAAATCCGACCGAACAAACCATCGAGAACAAGATCATGTACCTGGAAACGGTGGGTGACGTGTTTATCGGTGTTGGGTACTACGTATCTCGGAAGCAGTAGGCGGCGGAGGCAGGAATGATCTTTCACAATCCAAGAGGCGGCCTGGAACTGGGATGTGATGAATGTGGCTGCCGTTGGTTTGACCGCCAGACCAATACCTGCTACGAGTGTGGAACGGCGGTGCCACCTGAAGAAATCCTGGCATACCAGAAGACGCTGGCACAGTTCCATGCCGAAAAAGGCATAAAGGTGAACGCACCGCCAACCTGATCCGACGATTCGCAAATGTCCAATTCGCAAAGGTCCAATTTGCAAATGTATCGTGGAGCCGCGCAATTATGCGTGGCATTCGGTGGCGCATGCCGATAACCTCGCCGCCCGCGATCCACCGATCCACCGACGGCAGATGATGTTTGACCTTGAGCACTTCCTTCCATATCAGGTGAATCGGACCGGCGTCAGGCTGGCGACGGCCTTCAGCAATGAATTGGAACGCTTCGACCTGACGCTTCCCATGTGGCGCGTCCTGGCGGTTCTTTGGCACCATGGTGAACTGAAGGTCTGCGATCTCATCGCCGACACGACGATCGAGCAGTCGACCTTGTCCCGGCTTCTGGCGACCATGGATGGCCGTGGGTTTCTGGCTCGCGAGCGCAGCAAGGTCGATGCCCGCACGGTGATGGTGAAACTGACCCCGAACGGCAAGAAGCTCACCAAAACTCTGATCCCCCTGGCCCTGCGGAACGAGCGGGTCGCGTTGCACGGGTTCTCACCGGAAGAGGTTGAGCAACTCTATACGATGCTGCGCCGAATTTTTGATAATGCGGTCGATTTACTCCCGTGAATGCGATGACGCCGTGGGCAAGAAAGGGCGTCCGAGCGTGACGCATTCGCCCGGAATTCTGCGTCGGTTATTTCCGCGTCACCCAGGCCGCCGCCCCCAGTCCGGCGTGGCGGCCGGTGGCGAAGCTGCCGGTCAGCAGATAGCCGCCGGTGGGGGCCTCCCAGTCCAGCATCTCGCCGGCGATGAAGACGCCGGGGAGGGCCTTCAGCATCAGGTGTTCGTCCAGGTCCTCGAACCGCACTCCGCCGGCGGTGGAGATGGCTTCCTCCAGTGGCCGGGCCTGCAGCAGCGGCAGCGGCAAGGCCTTGATGGCGGCCGCCAGCAGCACCGGATTATCCAGCACCTCGCGCGGCAGCAGTTCGCGCAGCAGGGCCAGCGCGGCGGGGGACAGGGGTAGCGCCTTCTTGAGGAAGGTGGCCAGCGAGCGCGAGCCGCGCGGCCGCGCCAGCGCCGCCAGCACCCGGTCCTCGCTCCAATCGGGCATCAGGTTCAGGGTGGCCATGGCGATGCCCTGGACGGCGATGATATCGCGCAACGCCCCGGACAGGGCATAGACGCAGCCACCCTCGATTCCGGTTCGGGTCAGCACCACCTCGCCGCGCACCGTCCGTTCCGCGAAGCTCAACTCCACCGTTTCCAGGTGCTGGCCGGCGTGACGTTCGGCGAAATGGTCGCTCCACCCCAGGTCGAAGCCGCAATTGGCCGGTTTCATGGCGGCGATGACGATGCCGCGCGCCGCCAGCAGTCCGGCCCAGGCCCCATCGGAGCCGAGATGCGGCCAGGAGGCGCCGCCCAGGGCCAGCACCGTGGCTTCGGCCTCGACCGCCACCTCGCCGGCGGGCGAGCGGAAACGCAGGTCACGCCCATTCTCGGTCCAGCCCAGCCAGCGGTGGCGGGCATTGAGGCTGACCCCCATGCCGCGGAGCCGGCGCAGCCAGGCCCGCAGCAGCGGTGCCGCCTTCATCTCGTCGGGGAAGACCCGGCCGGAACTGCCGACAAAGGTGTCGATGCCCAATCCCTTGGCCCAATGGCGCAGATCGGCGGGGCCGAACTCGGACAACAGCGCCTGGAACAGCCCGGCCCGGGCGCCGTAGCGGGGGACGAAGCTGCCCAGGGCTTCGGAATGGGTGAGGTTGAGGCCGCCCTTGCCGGCCAGCAGGAACTTGCGTCCCGGCGACGGCATGGCATCGTAGAGGGCGACGGCGACGCCGCGCCCTGCCAGACTCTCGGCCGCCATCAGTCCTGCCGGCCCGCCACCGATGACGATTACGGTCATGGCTTTTTCCTTGCCGTTGGGCGATTGCACTCCGTTGGTCA
>Ga0316224_1001204_pt1 | contig 29874 bp, 49 predicted proteins | sample TBH18013metaG_FD_206254 | JGI IMG/M metagenome (GOLD analysis project Ga0316224, IMG submission 206254) | Freshwater microbial communities from Trout Bog Lake, Wisconsin, USA - TBH18013 | ecosystem: Environmental > Aquatic > Freshwater > Lake > Hypolimnion/Profundal zone | place: USA: Wisconsin... | reverse complement strand
CCGCGACTCCGTAAGATTTTCACTCAAAAACCCAGTTTAATTAAGGGGAAGCGGAAAAATTTCGGCCAAAAAAGCTGATTTTAAATGGCGCTTACAAATAAAGACCTGGCTGCCCATTTTAATGTGACCCCATCGCGTGCAGCTGCCCTGGTTCGAGCTGGGTGCCCCTTGGATTCGCTGGAAGCTGCCACTACCTGGAGGGAGGCCCGGCTTTTACGTGGCCAGCGCGGTGGGGTGGAGGTTCGGGCCCCAATAAATTATGACCGTACATCTATCCAAGCTGATACCACTTTTGAGGAAACCGTACAGCGTCACCGAGATCTGAAAGAGGATGCTCGCCAGCAGTACATCGCAGCTCGCGACGCTGGTGACCCGAATCAAAACAAGCTTTACCAAACTTATGAGAAGATTGCGTGGACTTTAGTTAAATTTGAACGCGAAGCCCTGGCACGCGCAATTGAATCAAAGGAGTTGATTAAGGTGGTTTTGGCCGTCGATAAGCTTACCAAGATTTTAATTGAGATTAAAGCCGACCTGCTGGCCTTTGGGATGGAAGTAGCCACGGCCGCAAACCCCGAATCACCTGGCACCGCGTTAAAAGCTATCGATGCCCACGCCCAGAAGCTGTTAGCCAAATGGTCCCAAGCTCAAACCGAAACAATAGCTGAAATGGTAACACCGGAGCAAATTATTGCACCAGAATTACCCCCATCCGAAAATTTTAATGGAGATATCAGCAGCGATAGCATTTGAGCGCAAATTACGTTCGGTATTAGCTCCAGATCCTCATAGGGACCCAGTGGCCTGGTTGGAGCACCACGTTAAATCTATTCCGTACTCACCGCAATCTGGACCGTTTCGCATTAAGAATTCGCCTTGGTTAGCTGAACCCTTGCGTGCTTTAGTTGATCCAGAAGTACAGGAGATTGCGGTACTAGGTTCGGTCCAAATGGGCAAGAGCTGGGTGACGGAAGCAGCGAGCTGTTTAATTCCACTGCTGGCACCTGGCCCGACGCTAATGCTTCAAGATATTGACCGTAACGCCGACGATTGGCTAAATACGCGATTAAGGGTGTTATGGGAATCTATCCCAGCTGTTAAAAATCTTATTGGTCCAGAAGGAATTCCTAAAAAAGGAGCAATTAATTTTAAAACAAATTCGGCCTGGGTGCTGGGTGCAAATAACGAACGCAACTTACAGCGCCGTTCAATTCGGTACATTCTGGGTGATGAGGTTTGGCAGTGGGGTAATGGATCTATAAAAGAAGCCCTGGCGCGAACCACTGCTTTCAAATGGCAAAGCAAAACAGTTTTTGTTTCCCAGGGTGGAACGGAAGGCCACGATTGGGCCGAATTCTGGAAAACCACGGACCAACGGGTTTGGACATTTGCGTGCCCAGATTGCGGCCATCGCCAAGAATATAAATGGACATCGTTAAAATTTCCGGAAACAGCTCTGACTACCACGGGATGGGATTTGAACCAGGTACGTGCTGGGGTAATTTATATTTGTGAGAAATGTAGCTCAGAGCTAAAAGACACTAATGCGGTACGCACCAGGTTAAATTCCACGGGTGCTTATGTGGCCACAAATCCACGAGCACCTAAAGAGCGTCGAGGTTATAACTTTAACGCCCTATGCTCGCAGTGGGGATTAAGCTGGGGTGATTTGGCAGTGGAATGTATTGAGGCCAGTAGGGCGTACGATGAACGTGGCGATACCGTCGCACGCCAGGAATTCAAAACAAAGCGCTTGGCCCAGCATTGGCAGGAGGAAGCTGATGAAATTAAGATAGAAGAAACGGTGGGTGAATATAAATTAGGTGACCCCTGGCCTGATGAAGCTAAATTCATTAATGGTAAACCAGTGACGGGTATCGCGTTACCACCAGATCCTTTAAACCAGAAAGAGCTGGTGCGCTGTAGGTTCCTTTCCGTGGACGTACAGAAACGTGGATTTTATTACACCATCCGAAGTTGGGATGCCCAGGGTAAAAGCCGGTTAGTGGCCTGTGGTTATGTGTTTGCTTGGTCGGAGCTCGCCGACGTGCAGAAAAAGCACGACGTTCACCCATTTAATGTTTTCGTAGATTGCGGTGACCAGAAAGATGAAGTGCTAGCAGCTTGTGGTGCACGTGGCTGGAATGCGACGCGTGGCGATCAGAGAAACGAATTTGCCTGGAAGATTCGCCTACCTAGTGGAATGACGAAAACCGAATATAGGCCTTATTCGCCTGCGATTATAGAAACCAGTGGCCAGAAACGGGTTAAAGTTTTTTATTATTCAAATTTACGTTTTAAGGACACCCTCAGCACGTTAATCCGACGTGGCCGACATACGCGTGCCCAGGACGTTCCCCAGGAGTACTTAGCTCAAATGCAATCAGAGCGCCGAACCATTACCAGTGGTGGGAAACCCATCTGGGAACAAATAGGTGATAGGCCAAACCATTTTTTCGACACTGAATGTATAGGCCTCCTGCCAGCTATGGCCTATAAGCTTACGGGCCGGGTTGACCAGGATAGTAGTGAAGATGGCCAGGATGAAAATAAAACTGCTACCCCTTGACAATGGCAGAGCAGTTAAGCATATTTACATCGCGGTGGGATTCATTGGGCATTGGTGGTCTAGCCGCAAAGCTGCCAATCTTGTTATGCAAGGTTGGTAGCCCCGTTATGGTTATTTTGACTGTAACGCGATTTTATATGAGCATACGCCCTACCGGTTGCTTCTTAACGTTGCCTCAAACCACTATTGAGGCGATTCGCGACCAAGCTGCTGCGATGATTTTGGAGGGTAAAACGATGATGAGTTACACAGATTCCGGTACATCTGTGGGTAAAAAATTCGCTATGGATCCACAGGTGGCCTTAGTGGAATGTCGTTATGCGCTACAGATTTTAAACCCAATGCAATACGGAAACCGAGACACTGTGCGCGTTTATAACGGCCTGTGGAATTTCCGAGGGTTATAAAATTTGTAGATATGGCACGCATCCCTAAAAAGAAAATTAATTTACCTGTTAAGAAAACTGCAGGTAAAAACACCCCATTAAAAGCGCGAGCTGATGGGATGGGTGGTGCTGGAGGTGGATGGGGAGGTAGTGGGATTTTTAGCCAATTTGAAGGAGCTAAGTTTAGTAATAAACGCCAGTGGATTAATTCGCCTTATCCTGCTGATTTTAAAAAGGTAATGTCCACCTTTGACCGCCAGGAGCTGACGCGGAAAATGCGCTGGCTTTCGGTTAACAGTGGCCTGGTACGTCAGATGGTTAGTGATATGGCGCTTTATTCCGTCGGTGATGGTCTCAAAGCTCAACCAGCCAGTGGCGATGCGGCCTGGGATAAAATGGCCTACGATTACTTTCATAATTGGAGTATCCAGGTTTGTGAAGTAACGGGCCGTTATAATTTCGCTGACGTTCAGCAGATTTGTTCGCGTCGCATCGATATCGACGGTGAAGTTTTTGCCCTAAAGACATTCGACACCCAGGGTAACTGCCAGCTACAGATCATCGAGAGTCACCGGGTAGGCACCACTAATTATACTGAAAACCCACAAGCTGGGATTTTCGACGGAATTATTTTTAATAAATACGGTAAAGTAACGGGATATAATATTATCAAATCTGATGGCGATGCACGCGAAGTTTCCGCTGCGTCGATAATGCACGTGCATCACCCAGAGCAAGTTAGTGGTGCACGAGCTTATTCCCCTCTCCAGCACAGTATTAATAATATTGTAGATATTTTAGAAATGTTATCGCTGGAAAAAGAAGCGGTAAAAGCTAACGCGGATATTGTTCGCACCATCACTAAAGAAGCTGGTGAATTCGCTGGAGATGTGGCCGATTTCCAAAGTTTCGGGATGCGCCCTCAAGATTGGGGCCAAACCAATAATTCAGTTTATACAAACCCAGGTGAGGTGGGTGCTTTTGTGGGTGGCAAAATCCTGGCATTAAGCCCAGGTGAAAAACTGGAATCACACACCAGCACGCGAGCTAACGAGAATTTTCAAACCTTTATTGACCAGCTTAATCGGGATTCGGTAGGTGGCGTGCTACCTTATGAATTTACCGTAGATCCATCTAAACCAGGTTCTACGGGAGTACGTTTAGTGACTGCCAAAGCTCAGCGCGTATTTGAAGCCCGACAAAAGGTTTTAATCGATAGGTTATGTTCGCCCACCTACGCGTACGTTATTGCGTCCGCTATCGCTAATGGCGATCTACCACCTAATGACAATTTCCATAAGGTTAATTGGGTAACTCCACGCAAGATTACTGTAGATGCTGGCCGGGATGCTTCTGCTAACCAGCGTGATATTCAAATGGGGTTGAAAACCCTTAGCGATGATTTTGCGGAACGTGGCAGTGATTTCTTTGATGAAACCGAGCGCCGCATTAGTGAGCAAAAATATATTTTAAAACGTTGTAAAGAGGAAGGCCTGGAACCCTGGCGCATCTATATGCCTCTCAATACATCTATCCCGGATATCGACGGTGATAACGGCCCAAAAGCTGATACCGAAGATAATGACGAAGAATTTAAAACATTAACCTAACTATTTACTAAAAAAAATTATGAAGAATTTATTAAAAGACATTAAGGGTAATCGCCCACTGCTCATTAAATCTGAGCAAGCTGCAGCTTACCTGGAGCGTACTAACCAACTGACCCATATTCCCCTGGGTACCAAAATTTCGGATATTGGCGAAATGGTTGCAGCCATTTTCGGTGAAGTTCAAACCTATGAAAAATTTCCTCCTTACGCGGTAATTCCCATTAAAGGGGTAATCGGTAAGAATCTTTCCGAAATGGAAAAGATGTGCGGATGTTGCGATATCCAGGACGTTGAAGAAATGTTGGAAGATGCAGTAAACGATAAAAGTATTACTAACATTATTTTCCATATTGATTCGCCTGGTGGTTGCTCAGTGGGCGTGCCAGAGCTGGCTAATCGTATTAAGAATTGCAGTAAAAACACTATCGCTTTTACGGATAGCGAGGCCTGCAGCGCTGCCTACTGGCTTGGATCGCAAGCTAAGAGCTTCTATGCCACGCCATCATCTACGGTGGGTTCGGTAGGTGTTTACATCGCTTATCCAGATATGTCCCAGGCCTATGCTAACGAAGGTATTAAAATGGACGTTATCAAAGCCGGGATGTTCAAAGGTGCTGGAATTCCTGGCACGTCCTTAGACGAACGCCAGCGTGCTATGCTCCAAGAGGAAGTTATCGATATTTGGGCGCAGTTTAAAACGGCAGTTAAATCGGTCCGCGAATTTGTTGAAGATTCGTCTATGGAAGGCCAAACCTTTAGCGGTACGAAAGCGGCCGCAGTTGGCCTGGTTACTGGCCTTATTAATGGGTTTGATGAGCTGATGGAATCTTTAGATTCCGCAGTGGCTGAGCAAATGGAAGCTGATGAAGAAAACAAACAGCTGGAAGCTGATGAAACGATGCCAGAAGCTAAAGGTAAATTACTTACCGCGTCCGCACGTGCTTTGGTTGGTATTAACTTAAACCTTAAACCACAGGCCTCTAAAAAGGATGATGAGGAGGATGATGATGAAGATGAAGATGGCGTTCCTACTACCCCAGATTTAGAAGCTGATAAGCTTCCCCCTAAAATGGATGAGGATGAGGAAGAAGATGAAGATAAGGACGAAAAGCATATGGAATCAAAGCACATCGTTATTTCTGATTTCGATGGCACGATTAAAAATGAAAATGAGGATGAAACCTTAAATAAATCTGTCGCACGTCACCTTAAAAAGATGGCTAAAGCTGGCCGAGAAATTCACGTGGTAACTGGCCGGCACGAAGAAGATCGTGCTAAAGTTAGCGAGTATTTGGCTAAACACAATGTCGAGCACCACGGCCTGCATATGAAGCAGGAAGCTGACGAACGCGCCACCCCGGATTACAAGGTGGACGTAGTAGGTAAAATTGAGGCCGCAGGTCATCATATCGCCCATATCGTCGAAAATGATGAGCATTGTGCTGAGGCCTATACCGAAGCTGGCTGGCATTGTATTCACCCAGATACCGTTAAAAAAATGGATGATGAGGCCGACGCGGAAGAAGCTCTGGAGACGGAAAAGAAGCAAAACGATGGTGCTAAAAAACGTCACAAAGGCCGGACCATTTGACACGAACGCGTTTTTATAACCTATGACTTTAGAAGAATCCTTTAAGGCCTTAAAAGCCGCATTCACTAATAAGAATGCCGAGGCCGAAGCTCACGCTAAAGAAGTTTCTGCGTTAAAAGAAAAGAATGATACGCTGGCTGCTGAGATTGCTACCTTAACTGAAAAATTTGAAATGGCCGCAGCTGCTGTTTCCGAACGCGACGCGTTGGCTAGCAAGGTTGAAGAATTGTTAAAGAGTTTGGCCGCAGTTGAAAAGGAAAAGGCCGAAGCTAATAACAAAATTGAGTCAGTAGGTAAGAAGGCCGCACAGATCGTGGCGGCCGCTGGTGCTACTCCTGTAGAAATCATTCCTGGTAGCACAGCAGAAGCTGCAAATAAATCCGGTAAAGAGCTCTGGGAAGAATACCTGGCGATGCCACCTAGTGCTGCAAAGCAAACTTTCTATAACAAACATCGTAATAAGATTATCGCTCACCTGGGCATTAAATAATTTTTCTTAAAAATTCCTAACACAATTAACTAAACAAAATGGCAACTAATTCCGTTTTAAATCAAGGCCTTGCTCCTCAATTCGTGGCGGCCGAAACCCTTCGCACGCTGGTGCCTGTTCTGCAGCCCTTGAAAGAGATCTGCGTAACGGACTGGTCCCCTTACGTTGCGAATATTGGTAACGTGGTCCATACGCGCCTCGCTGCTCCGCTTACTGCTCAAACCTATGACCCTTCGGTCGGTTTCACTGAGCAAAGCGCTAACGCTGCTGATATTGCAGTTACGTTGAGCACGCAAACTTTCGTTGATATCGCATTTTCTGATACTGAAAGCGCTGCGATTTCGCCGACGATGTTGAAAAATGTTTTTATTGAACCTATGGTAGAGTCAGTTGCGAAATCTATTTTTGACAACTTGCTAGCTCTTTGCACGTCTGCAAATTTCACTAACGCTGGTTACTCTGGTAGCTTGGCATCGTTTAATCGTGCTAGTGGTATTGTTCCTATCGTTACGAAGTTAACGCAAATGAACATTCCTTACCAAGGCCGCACGTTATTACTTTCGCCTTCTGGTTATGCTCAATTGCTTGCTGATCCTCAAGTAGCGCAATTCTTGAGCATCGGCGACAACAGCGTTATTCGCGATGGTCAGTCTAATGAATTTTCCAATGGATATTTCGGTAAGCTTCACGGCCTTCGCTGCTGGGAGTACAGCGCTTTCCCCACTACTGGTACTGCTTATACTGAAGGTTTGAATGGCATCGCATCGGCGAAACAAGGCTTAATGTCGGTAATTCGAGTGCCCAATACCATCACGGTCGGTGGTGGCACGCAGGAGATTATTACGGACAACGGTCAAGATGGTGAAGGTGGTTCAGGCTTCTCTCTCGCCTTCCGTCAATATTATAATTGGCAGGAAGGAAAGCTTCACTTCAATGCCAACCTAATCCAGGGTACTGCAGTCGGAAATCCTGCTGCGCTTGCTCGAGTTGCGTTTACTTCGTAATCGTAATTCAAATACAAAAAACAATGGGCTCCAAATCGGAGCCCATTTTATTTACGTGCTTTGACTGTAACGCGTTTTTATGGGAATGATACAAGATGAATGGGCCGCCGACGCTGCGATTATTCTTAGCGAAATTCCCAAAGCTGTAACTGTTCAGCACACTACTACCGGTACGCCCGTAGCGTTTAACGTTTTAATGTCAGCACCGATGGTTCAGCAGGATATGACCACGGGAGGTTTTCTTAATTCAACTTCATACGATATTAAATTTTTACGTACCGATACGGTACTTAATCCTGGCATTGTGATCTACGGTAACCTGGTCAATTACAACGGTACACAATTTAGAATCGTCGCAATTAATGACCGCCCACCATCGGCCTGGATTATTTGTAAAGTAATGTCTAGCGCTGGACCAACGTAATGGCAATTAGAGCGCGTGGTAATGTAGTAGTAGATGACACTATTTTTCTGGCCCATATCCAGGACTACGCAACTGTTATGGGTAAAGAAACATCTACAGTGATTCGCCAGCAGGCCGGTTTATTTTGTAAAGATATGGTGGGATATACCCGGCCGTTTGCTAGCAAATCATCGGGTGGAACGGGTGGTACTATTGCAGCTAAAAAGGTGGGGTTTGATAACGTCACTAATTCGGCCAGGAAGATATTTCAACCAATTGAGCACGCGACTAGCCAACAAATCGCTTCTATAGGCGATTATGACGTATTTAAGGCCTGGGGTGAACGTAATAATAGGTTAGGTCCAGCTTCTGGCCGTAAAATCCGATGGGTACAATTCCAGGCCAAATATGGCAACCAGGGAACGCCAACCAAGTACTTCCCACGCGGTAGCATAGATGCGATGGATAACTTTATGCGCCAATACCGATTAGATGGTGGCCGTGGTGGACTTAAAACATCCGCGAAGGAAGCTGAGCATTCTTTCGCTATTGTCCAAGATGAAGATGAATTAAATAAATACATTAAATTTAAGCAAAAGGATGTAGGCCTGCTTAAATCTGCTTACTGGTTTGCAGCTCAAAGGATCGGTGCAAAAATTACGGTACCAGCCTGGGCCAAAAATAAAAATGCAGCTGGTAACGCTATCGCCATCGATAAATCCCAACAAAAGCAAACCCCAGAAATTACGGTGGGTAATGTTATCGGTAATAAGCTGGGTAATGAATCCTGGACCAAGGCAGCCATTAACCAGCGTGCTTTAAAAATGCGTGCCCAGATGGCCAATTATATGAATAAAAATTCTGTGGTTATTTGGAAAGCTACCAATACCGCATCCTATTTTAATTTATGACTACGTTATACGGAATTCGTACCATTACTGAGCAATCGCTATTAGCTTTGTTCCAGGCCAACGCGTCGATGCTTCCCAGCGTGGAGCTGGTGGCAGGTCAAACCGATGCCATCCGGTCCCTACCTATCATTATTATCCACGCGGAATCTGCCCAAGCCCACCCAGATCTAGGTGGCACCCCTAATGGAAATTTTGCCATTACGGTACGCATTTACGTCTATTCGTCAGCTGATGATTCTACCCTGGCACAGCATCGCGCACGCGTGGAGGCCACCCAGGCCATTATGGAGGATTTTGCGACGATGCAGAGCTTATGGCAGCAAGGTACATTATATTTTAGCCAGGTAATTTCGGATGATGAAGGGGTAGCTGACCGTCGATGGGGTAACGTTATCCAATACAGTTTAGTGGCCGTTTACCCACCTCAGTAATCCATTTTGACACAAACGCGTTTTTATAAGCTATGGCCACACCCACTACTTACGGAACCGCCCAGGTTTGGGGCGTTTATGACGCAACTTCTACTAATGGTTTTATTACGTTGCAATCGGATGACATTAGCAAAACCGATGTAATCCAGGCCGAAGTAATGGACAGCACCGGGGTGGTAGCCACCTTGCGTTTAGATGACCAGCGCGACGAAATTACGTTAACTGGCGTGCTTAAACCCACATCCTCGATTCCCTTGCCTGCATCGACGATTACTTATAACGGTATTAGCTACATTATCATTTCAACTGATGATGCTGGTACTAATAATGGTTTCCGTAAAATTCAGATCAAGGCGAAGAAATACCAAGGTATTAGCACGTAATCCCTAAAGGGATTAACCCACCGATGGAAAATAGGTGGATAAAGGCCGCAACAATTTTACCGCCTACCGTCAAGGTTTGCGGTAAAACTCTTTTACCATTCTGCCTACGTCACCGCGTTGCCCTGGAAGCTGTAAATAGCCCTGTCCTAAATATTAAGCTTAACCTTACGCCCCAGGATCTACTGTTTGCGGTACGGGTATTAAGCACGTATGATATGGAAAGCACGCGTGGAGGACCAACGCTAAAAGAAAGCTATTTACTAGCTTTATATAACCATAGGCCTGCTGTTTTTTTACGCGAAGCTATAAAGCTGATTAACTATTTTAATGCCCAGGCGCTATGGCCACGTTTCTGGGAAAAGGATAGCAAAAGCAGTGATTGTGGAATCCCCTGGCATTTATCCATTATCGCAGGCCTAACGCGTAATGGGTGCAGTTTAGAAGAAGCTTGGACAATGCCAGAAGCCGAAGCTGTTTGGCTGCATATTGCCCATTGTAAAGCTAATGGTGCGAAGATAGATGTAGTTTCAGAGCAGGAATGGCAAGCTATGGAGGATTACAAGGCCGCTGAATCTCAAAATAAAAACAATAACCTAAACCGAAATTAAAATGGCAGATTCAGATGTAAAAGTAAAATTTGGTGGTGACTTCTCCGGGCTCAGTAAAGGCGCATCGGCCGCAGCTGAACAGGCCGGGATGGCGATGGCTAATAGCTTTGGTGACGCAGCGAATAAGGCCACTAAGATGTTCCTGGGTGCCTTTGCAGTTACTACTATCGTCAGTAACATATATTCCGGGATTCGGGAAGCAGGTCAGTACTTTATGGATCTGCAAAACACGATGAAGAAAACGGGTGCATCATCATCGGATTTACAAACCCTGGGTAAAGCTGGTAAAGAATCTGGGGTAGGTATTGAGCAAATTGGGATGGCCCTGGTTAAGACAAATAAGTTTTTAAATGAAGCTTCCCAGGGTTCGGCCGCTAATTTAAATATCTTACGTGCCTTAGGTTTGGCTACGGATGAAAATAGCGCAAAGCAAGTTAAAGCTATAGATGTGGTTTATAGTTTATCAGATGCCATAAAGAAATCTGGTGATGCCACGCAATATACCGAAACCATTATGAAGATTTTCGGTAAATCTGGAGCTGATTTAATCCCGGTACTTCAAATGGGTTCAGAACATATGAAGGAGCTGGCCGAGAATGCTAAAATTTTTACCGATGAAGAAATTAGGGCTGGGGTGGCAGCTGAAAAGGCCGCACGTGCAGCTGGTCGTGCCTGGGATGAATTAATGCGCGAGCTGGCTGCAGGCCTGGGTGAATTTGCCATTAAGGAAGAATTTTCAAATGCCCTGGATAAAAGTTTAGAAAAACAAGGCCTGGAACGGTACGGATTGGAAGGTATTACCACAGAGCAACAGCAGCAGCTCACTAACGAATTCCTTCGTACGGGTAAAAAAATGGGAATGAAAAACGATGAAATTTTAGATTATGCAAATAAGATGTTTGCAGAAGGTGGTTCATATTATGCTGCGTTAACTTCCCCTGTTTCTGGTGTAATGGGCCCACAAGCTGCGGAAAAGATTTATAATGATATTGTTAATGAAATCGCGGAACGTAATGAAAACGCCACCGATGAAGTTAGCGCTAATTTCGCAGATACTTTAGAAAAAAATAACAGTAAAGCACCCCAAGTAATTGCGTCATCACTGCAGGCCATTGGCGGTGGTGACATTGGCAGCGTTTACCAGGCCACGTATGATACGCAGGCACAGATTTTAGATGTGAATCAACAGCAGGCCGAATCGTTAAAATCAATTGATAACAAAACCCCAAATTTATCTGCCACATCTAACGAACCTGTAGATTTAGCCAAATGAGTACTAATTACGGAAATGCATTAACTGATTTAGGATTACGCCAGCCATCTGGTGGAATTCATTATGATCCCTTTGGGATGGCCCAAGCTCAAACCATTTGGCGCATTAACGGTGGCCCGTCGCAAATGTCGAACATTATTGACATTCAAAATAAAATTAAAAGCCGGGATTCATCGGTAATGGTTTACCCAGAATCTTTAGGGTTTTCGATGATAGCTTACAAATGGGATATTACTTTTGATAAAGCCAACATCGCGACGCTAACCATAGATTATATGGGAGTCTATGCTGCAGAAGGGTACAGTAATGCCCAATGTACGGGCGTGGCTAATACCTCCGCGCAACCTATTGAAACCCATCCGAATTTTACTTATCTCCAGCTTAACGGTGGGGATACAGGATTTGATTCAGCTACGCCATTAGCTGGGACGGCCGAAGGCACGCGGTACAATAACGCGATGTTCACTAAGAATTCTAGCAGTAATTATTGGGCGTTTAATGGGTTTGGCGTTTCCAACGTGGCCACGGCCGCCAATAAGAAAGCTGGGGTGCGTCAATATCTTAAACCGATGTGGACCGTTCGCGGTACTATTTTCTTAGGGCCGGACCATTTGGATAAAGCAGCTTTAATGACCAACCACGTCGGATGGCGTTTGCACGATCCTGACCAAACCACGCTAATTACCCCTAACAGTTTAGTGGGTGCTCTTTCGGGTGCATATTGCCTTTTAACCACGGCCAACGCGGAATGCATCGGGAACGTTAACCAGCCAGCTGCGATTAAGGTGGTTTACGATATTATGATTTCTGGCGAATTCCCCTGGGACCCAGATATTTACCCGACAATGACCACACCAATTTTCCCCGACTAATGGATGATTTAGGATTTAACGGAACGGGTAGTAGGTTTAATTCGCGCTTTGGAGCTGGCCAGCCAATCCTGGCTAAACAGCTTAACGAACTTACGCAATCGGTCCAAAGCTCGCTACCTATGCCTTACATCGGTGCTGGGACCAATGTAAGTTTTTTACCTGGTGGATCTATCATTACCACTAATGAACCGATGCCAGAGAGCACCACGCAATTTCTTCAACACGATGTTTTCGTTAACACCATTAACAATGGTGAAACCACCTTTTCAGCTATCCAGGTGGTCATCGGTACCATCATCATTCAGAATTTAAACGAAACTATTGAATATACCACCCAGAGTTATGGTGTTTGGCCTACCAGCGCTTATACCATTGGTACAGATTCAAGCTCACCCTACATTGGCCTAGGTGGTTATATCAAGCTAGCCACACCCCCTTAATATGTCAGGACCTATTACGAATAATGGCAGTAGCACGATGTTCCTGGGCACAGGAGGTTCTGCCTCTTATAGTTTGTCATCGCCTAGTGGTACCACGCAATTCCTGGCCGGCACATCGGGTATTGTAAACGGCCACTATGTTTTGGGTGGTAGTACGGTCCCCTATACCCTTTCAGCTCCAGGCGATTCGGTAACGCACAGCTATACCCTAGGCAACGGTACCGCGGATTACAATATGGGGCCAGGTAACACTGCTACCACATCCTATAATTTAAACCCTTCTGGTGGATCTACGGGTACAAATACTAATTTAATTACCCCATCTGGGGTTTCATCGTCGCAGATGGGTCCTAGCTCGCTAGCTAACGTGCTCGCGACGTTGAGCGCTGGAGATACCCAAAGCTATACCCTGGGCTCCGGTGATTCGGCCACGGTCACCACGGTAATCGGTGGGGTAACTAATACGGTAACGCTGGGCTCAGGCGATTCAGCTACCACCACGGCCGATTCGGGTACGGCCACGGGTACGACGAATGACACTCTTAGCGGTGATACCCCAACGCCAGGAGCTGCCAGCACAACCTATAATGTTGGCACAGATGGTAGCACGTCATCGACGTACGGAGCTGATACCTACAACGTTTACATTATTCGTAATGCTTATGGCATTTCGCGTGGTGGTACGTTCGCCAGCACGCCTTTAATTTCGGTAATCGCAGCTGGATCTGCTGGTGATATTGCCAGCACGCCCTGGAATGAAGGCACCGATAAACAGGTTTATTACGATATTTACGGAAACATTACCCAGATTTCTATCATAGTACCTGGTAGCGTGGACCCTGTTAACGGTGGAATGTTCGCAGGCGATGCCATTAACAAATTTCAAACCGCCCAGGCCTCACCGTACATCGCCCAATATAACTGCCAGCGCGTATTGATTGCCCAAGTTAAATATAATGCAGAAAGTAAAAAATGGGACGTTTATCAATATTTGGAAGGCCCGGTAACATTACCTAATAATTTAATCCACGGTGGGGTTTTCTTTTATAGCCCAGATACCCTGGTGGATAATTTACCTAATTGGCTAACCACCCCAGATTTTGAAAATCAAGAAGTGGCATTTGAAAATCCCTGGTCGGGTAGCGATAAGTTTACAGGTGGTGGCCTTCTGCCATCGGTTGCAATTACGCCTAACCTATAATTTTGACTATAACGCGTTTTTATGGCCGTTAGCCCTCCCCCAATTCAATTCAAACAGGGTACCAGCTTTGGGGCCAGCTGCGTTTATACCCAGGATGAAGGTGGTCCTGTGGATCTAACTGGCGTAGTGATTACGTCAGCTATTCGCGATGCAGGTTATAACTATTATCCTTTAATCGTTACAATTACCAGCCCCACCACGTTTACGGTAATTTTCCCTACCAGCACGATGAATTGGGTAGTGGGGCCAGCTTATTGGGATATTATGTTTACTTACGGAGCTGGTAGCACGTTCCTGACCCAAAGCATTCAATTCTTTATCCTGCCCAGCGTTACCGGGAGTTTTTTATCTGGCAGCATTTACAACTAAATGGCGCTGAATATTACATTACTGACGGCCGCTAACCTGGCCGCGTCAACGCCATCACCAGCTACCGTAACGGTAACTACTGGCCTGCCAGGTCCGCGTGGCCTACCTGGTGAAGCTGCTACTATCGCTATCGGTACGGTAAGCGCTGTACCTTATGGCACCCCCCCTACTGTAAATAATTCGGGTACTTCATCGGCCGCAGTTTTTAACTTCCAGCTCGAAACAGGCCCTCAAGGGACGCAAGGGATTCCTGGACCTACTGGAAGTACGGGCCCTGCTGGTCCTGGCGTGCCGACGGGTGGGACAGCTGGCCAGGTCCTAGCTAAAATCGACGGCACAAATTATAATACCCAATGGGTAAACGCTGGCACATCGACGGTGGCTTGGGGAAATATAACAGGTTTAATTAGTAACCAAACAGATCTCCAAACAGCTTTAAATGGTAAATACTCCACGACGAACCCAGCTGGATACATTACCAGCGCTGCGTTATCGCCCTATTTGCTTTCGGCCACGGCCGCGAGCACCTATGTTCCCCTTGCTCCGAATAATGGTAATTACTACATTCAGCAAAATGGGTACTGGACTCAGCTAATCGTTTACTAAAATGGCATTAAATATTTATTCCAAGGAAAGCGTTGATGGCCTTCTGGCTACTAAGGTAGGAGAAGCCCCGGTAGATGGTTATCAATATGTTCGCCAAAATGCGGCCTGGGCAATTCTTACCGGTGGTGGTGGTAGCGCAACCTGGGGAAGCATTTCTGGTGATATCAGCACGCAAACAGATTTGCAGAATGAATTCGCAAATTATTTGCTTTTAGCTGGTGGTACTCTTACGGGTGGCCTTACCGTTTCAAGCTACGGGATCACGTTTAGTGATAGTAGCATAATGACGACTGCTCCAACGGTTTTCAACGGCGGGACGGTGAATAGCACAGTGTCGGTCACGGACGGAACGAATACGACGAGCGTCACTGCTGGTGGCATTATTTTCCCCGACTCGACCACGCAGACAACTGCTTTTCCTGCAAACACGTTCTTACCTTTGTCTGGTGGAGCGATGACAGGTGCTCTCACCCTCGGCGGTGATTTGAACGGCGGTGGCTACAATCTAACGGATTGCAATTTCAACTCCTCCGCTGGGCAAGTGAATTGCCAAAATCTTACACTGACTAATGGCGATGGCGGTTCGGTGACTTTCTCAGATGGTAGCGTCCAGACCACGGCGGCTAGTGGTGGAATGGATTATGTCGCTGCTAATACCGCAGGCGTCGCATCTGCCTTGGCTGTCAGTCTTGTATCTTTTGATGGTGTGAACACTTGGACGTTCAATGTCGGAAGCGGAATGATTTCTTTAACCGTCCTCAACGGTGGAAACATTGGGGTCACGCAAGATGCAGTGAACTTTTACCCATTCGACTCCAACCCTTCTCCCGGCGTTTTTCAAGCGTCCACCTTTACGAACAATTCCTCTAATTACACCTACATCGCTTTTAAGGACTCCTACGGAAATTGGCATTGGTGCTCCAACGGCTTCCTCTACACCGACTAATTTACTCTTATGGCAACTCCTCCTACTCCTCCTCCCGCTCCATTGGCTCCTCCCCCAGCCCCCGCTGGCCCGAAAGACGTTAACGTCCCAGCTGGTAAAACAGTGGTGCTCGTCGATACCGCAGTTAACAAAGTTATGGTAGTTAAAACCGTTAAAATCGATACGCGCATTTACACCGGCTGGCAGGCGAACATCTATGCGGATACGGCCACGGCCACGGCCGCCATCACCACTAATAAATGGATCTACGTGCCTGGTGTGCAATCAGCTGGCACCCCAGCACCAGCTCCATCTACTCCTGCTAAATAATTTACGCATATGAATTACCTAATTGTTTTCCTAGCTGGTTTCCTCCTGGGTGCTATCACCGGAATCCTGGCTTATCGTAATAATCGCGATAAGGTGGAGGCAGATGCGGCCAAGGTGGAAGCTGAATTAGCTAATGATAAAGCTAAGGCCCAAGAGCTTCTCAACGCGTTAAAGCAAAAACCTTAATGGTAAAAGTTGCATTCAGTTTACTAGCAGTAATCTTGCTTTCTGGGTGCAGCTTCTTTTCAGCTCCAGGTCCTGCAGTGTTACCACTGCAACCTGGTGGCCCTGTAATGCCCACGGCCGTAGATGACGCGGATAAGAAGCAATCGGAATCTGATGCCAAGGTGGCTGCTGCTGTGGCCGAAGCTCGCGCCCAAAATAAACTAGGACAAACTGCTAAAACCGAAAACGAATTATCAGTGGCTGCTGCTTTCCTTCCCACGCCCACGGCCGCTGATCTGGCAGCTGCCCACGCACGAGCTGAAAGGATGAACGCAGAGGAATATAAAGCAGCCATTTCTTACGGGATGACTTTACAAAAGAAAATTGACGATGCGTTTAATAAGATGGAATCCGACCAGAAAGAAGCTGCTCGCGTCTCAGCTCTTAAAGACCAGGAGATTTTAACGCTGCAGAAGAAGGTGGAAGCAGTGGAACGCGATGCTGACCGCAAGCTCTACACAATGGCAGCAGTAGGCCTGCTTACCTTGGGTGGCATCGCCCTAGCTTTAGGCCGGGTAATGGCTGGTGGTGGCTTAATGGTTTCTGGTACCATCGTCGGCGCAGTACCCTACCTGCTTAATTCTAACTGGTTTGTCCCTATCATTGGCCTGCTGGCCCTGGTGGTCCTATTCATCATTACTTGGCACATTTTCACCGAGGAAAAAAATGGCCAAAAGAAAGGTTAAAGTAATCTGGCGCAAGCTGGGCCGCGAACGTGCCTGGGGACAAGCCCACCACGATCCAGCTAACCCTCTTATCGAAATCGACACCAGGTTATCACCGTTCCGCGAGCTGGAGGTTTTGTGCCACGAAATCTGCCATCTTGAATTCCCTGAGCTTTCGGAAAGCAGGATAGATGCGATGGGCAAGGCCATCGCTAAAATCATCTGGGCCCAAAATTACCGACGCGTGGTGCAAAGCAAACACACTACTCCAGTTAAAATTACCTAATGGCTACCCCCCCATCACCAGTAGATTCAGATACCGTCCTGGCTAACCAGCAGATTAAAGATGGGATAATTTCTGGCGTACTGGGTTCGCTGGCTATGGTAGCGCGACTTTTACTTTCCACGGAAAAGGTAACTTTCTGGTGGGTGGTTCGTCGAATCCTGGCAGCGTCGATTACCGCGTGCTTTGTCGGGTACGCCATCGATGATAAAATTAACAGTGTTTCCCTTAAAATGGCTATTATCGGTGCTTTCGGTTACGCATCACCGGAAAGCTTGGACTACCTTTTAAAGATTATCCACGCCCGTGGTAAACAGGAGCTCGCCAAATATGAAAAGCCGAAACGTCGTAAAGCAGGACGCAAATCACGTTAACCTGCACCTGGCGATTATAGGCCTGCTAACTGCAGCAGCTATAACGGCCCTGGTCGTGGCATTAATCTGTAATTATGTCCTAGATAGCTTTGGTAGCTCTAACGCTATGGCCCTGCTAATTACCGATGGTGGAATAAAATCCGACGATAAAAACCTAGAGCACCAGCTCAGTACCGCAACATTAGCGCTCAAGGCCTGTCGCGATCTAGGATGGGCCCTAGGAATAGGGTGCTTAGGGGTTGGGGTGGCGGTGATTATACGAATGATAAGGGAAAAGGCCGCCTAGGCCTATTTCTGACTGATTTAAGGGGTGCTGGTGGCCTGGATTGGGTGGCCTGGGATGGCTAAGTTACCCTGGGACGGCCGTCTAATAAATTATTTTATTTAAGACGTTGACACTGAATAAAAAATTATATTCAACTGTTAGCGTTATGAAAAACACCACCGCTCAAAACGCCCTCAACAAAATCAAAAACGCCGAAGCTCAACGTGCTTGGCAAGCAATGTCGCTCGCTGAACGCGAAGCGAAAAAACTTGCCGACCTCAAAGCTTACGCGGCTTGGATTAAAACTGATAACCTTGCCCACGCTTGGAACGTGAAAAACGGTCTTTCGCAAATGTAATCAAACATCACAATGCCCAAAAAAACTAAAAAAGCTAAAGCAGTTAAAAATCTTAACCCGTTCCTGGCGCTGGCCGAGCATATCGCTGGCCTCAAGGCCGGGGTAGATGAATGCAAACCTACGCCAACATCACCAGCTGGCCGCGTCTCCCTTCTTTTGGGTGAAGCTATGATGGTGATCTATCAAACTGAATACGAAATTCAAAAATCCATTTCTGACGAAGCTAAAAAATAACTCAGGTTTTACTCCTATGAATATTATTAAAATTATTGCTTTAGCATTATTTCTGGCTGCGATGATTTATTTTCTGGCCGATGGCCCCAACCTTATCGAAATTATTGAAAACCCACATTTCTAAACCTTCCCACAATGCGTAATCAAAATATCATTAAAAAACGTTTAGAGGCCGCCTTAGCACCTTTAAACGAATATAACACTGCTGGCCTTAGCTTTAAAGAAGCGGCCGAACGTTTAAAGGTTTCAACGCCCACCGTAATGCAATACGCCAAGCGCTTAAACATTAAATGGAATAACTACCGGGTACGTGGTCCTTATCGCAAAGCTAACAATGCGTAAATTGAAACGTCTTAATTTTGATGAAATGCCACGCGGATGGTGGCTTTTCCCCTGGTTAACGGCCACGCATTTGCAAACAAATGCACGCGTGCTAGCCAATTACGTACGCAAAGCGAATAACATTATAGATCTCCAGGCCGAGGTGATTGATGAACAGTCTAAGGAGTTAGAAAAGATGCGCCAACGCATTTTATTCCTTACCGACGCTATAACAGCTGGTACTGCCATCGTACCCGATGCCAAACCCGTCCCAGAAGAATATAAAAAATAAAAACTATGCATAACGAAATTAGCGATGCGCTCCAGGAGCTTTTGCAAGAAATCTATTTCGTTAACGAACGCATAATGACCGGCGACATTTATAACGCACGCTACGCGTTTCCCATCCTGCATAATCCCGTTAAAAAATGTCGGAAGGCCCTGGAGGCCGCAGGAGCTTCTAACATCTTACTAGATCCATTTGAAGCAGGAGGTGGGTGGATTGGCCTAGTTTATAGTTATAATTACGATGGCCATAATGTTACTGGTAGCCAAACCCCTCGCCGATTATGAAACCCCTACTGCTGGCCATCCTAATGGCTTCTACGCCCTATGTCCAGGCCTTGACCGATGACAAGATTATGCAGGCCATTGGCCTAGTAGAATCGGGTAATAACCCTAACGCCCTAGGGGACCATTATACCGCGTTCGGTAAGTACCAGCAGCACGTGGCCTCCTGGCACGATGCTAATACCCAGCTTAAGGCCGAAGGCCACCGTACCTGGCCATTATCCTCCTGGCGCTCATCGGCCGCCCAGGAGGCCATCGGGTACGCGTATTTGCGATGGTTACGGAATCGTTTCAGCTCTGAAGGGATTATTAACCCAACGCCGGAGCAAATTGCCCTAGCGTGGAACCTTGGTTTTGACGGTGCGAAGAAATTAAGCTTTAATCCCATCAACGCCCCAGCCACAAGCAAGGACGCTGCGGAACGCGTCGGGAATCTTTGCAAGTAAACTTTGAATGACCAACACTTACTTTTTACGGTCGGGAGCAAGCGACTTACTAGTTCAGTCGCAAGGCAAGGTGTTCAGGGAGCGATTGCAAGCGTTCTTTGGCTGGTGAAATCCCAAGCCCGACCACCCTTTTATTATTCCCGTTGCCTTACACAGCGGGAACGGTGTATTGAATAACTTATGACCGCCGCCCAATCGTCAGAATTGCTAATTGTGGCTATTGACCCCGGTGTTAATGGTGGCGTAGTTTGGCAATTTCAAGGGAAAGTTTACGCAGTGAAAATGCCACCAACGGATTTTGATGTGGCCGAATTTATCGCAAAGCTTGCCAAGCTTACCAGCTGGGTAGAGTTTCATCTAGAAGATCCTCCTATGTTTACTGGCCGCCTTATCCCAGGTTCGGCCATTGGTAAGCTCCAGCGTAATGTGGGTGTTATCTATGGTGCTGCGGTAGCGCACAAATGGAAAATTAACCTGGTACGCCCACCCAAATGGTTAAAAGCTCACCCGGTAGGAACCAAGGGGGACCTAAGCACCACAGCTTGGAAGAATAAATTAAAACAGCGAGCTGGTGAGCTTTACCCAGATGTGGCCGTAACGTTATGGTCCGCAGATGCTTTACTAATCCTTGACGCAGCAAAACGAAACGCCATTAACTAATTTGTACGTTATCCCGTACGTCATCCCGTACGTCATTTTGTACGTCATTTTGTATGTCAAAATTAAAACCTATTCCACCTAACGCGAAGATCCACGTAATTCCTGGCACGCGGTACATTCTTATCGACGGTGATAAGCTGGCCCGATTGCTTACCCCTTCATCGATTAAAGATGGGGAAGTTTATTATTCACCGGTGCTTAAAGGCCGACGTGGCGCTAAAGAAATTTCCATTAAAGACCTAGAAAAATTAAAATAACCTATGATTAAAACCACGCCCATTAAAAAGAATGAAGCTGAATTACCTATGAATCAAACAACTCCAGCACCAACTCCAGCACCAGCTGTAGCTAATACGCCTTGGGAAGATTACCGCAACTTTCTTAATGAAGTAGGTAATGTTTCCGCAGATCGCGTTAACCCTGCTTTTAAATCCCGTTATGCGTCATTGGCCGAAATTATTGAAACCATTAAACCAATTTTGGCTAAACATAACCTGGCAGTGGAGCAGGATGCTTACAGTGGCGAAAATAAAATGGTATATGTGGTTACTTCATTTCGCCATAAATCTGGTGATGTTTTCCATAAGAAACCATTGGGATACAGCGTTGAGCATATTACTAACCCTCAACACATCGGTGGGGTATTAACATACTTGCGCCGCCAGCACCTTTGTACCGCCTGCGTTATCGCAGTGGATCTAGATGATGATGGTAACGCTGTAGCTGGCCTGGGTGCAGGCCCCACGTTACCGAACGTTAAAACCATTATTAATTCAGGTTCGACTACTAAACCCATTTTCCCACCACGAGAATAATGGGGTGCGCTTATCCTAGTAAACATCGTACCCCACCGGATAAGGTTACGATGATGTTTAATAAAATGCCCTGCGATTATGCTATGGTTTTAATGTGGGATGATGGCAAGGTAGAGAATGCTGAATTTGGAGCTGATACCCTGGACGGTGGGGAAGTTTTTGGTAAAGAATATTTTAGCTGGCGTGGTGAATGGGCTCGATGGAAAAAAACGGTGCTACCGACGATTCCCACAAATCGTAATTATGAGCTTTGGGCCAAATGGAAACACCACCATTTTATGGTTCACCCACAGGACATTATATGAAAGTAGCCAAACCAGTACCCAAATCAGTTGCCGAAAAAGTAAAAGAGTTAAAACTTAAACGCGGCCACCACGCCCTGGTTATGCTTTTAGATGATGTTAACCTTTACGTAGAAGTTCACAGCACCAGCTCTAACAGGTTCCTAGATGCCATTATTAAATGGCGCAGGAATGAATTACCTGCCCTGGTAAAAGCTAACGTGCAATTCTATATCGCCACGGGTACGGCCGAAGGCCCGGCCATAATTACTAACGAAAATTTTCCCTCTAAAAAAAATGCATAACATAGAAAATGTACGCAGGATGTTGAATGAGGTTAAAGACCATATCGATTACCTTGAATTGTTTAGTGATATGGATCTGGTAGGCGATGATACGCGCCATTTAGTGGATAGCATTAACGCAGCTAAAACCGAACACGGCCGATTAGACGCGGATACCCTGGAGGAAGCTGCTGATCTAAAATTTCTTTATGACCGTCTAAAAAACGTCCACAGCTCCATTAAAGTAATTCGCAATACCATTGGCCGGCTAGAGGAACGCATCGAGGCCGCCCTAGACATTACTAATAATATTGCAGGAGCAGTGGAAGATAACACTAACGAAGATAACCAGGATTACTAATTTTCCCTATGCAACGTCGCGATTACCCACCGTTTGTTTCCATTAGCAAATCTGGCACCTATAAGCTTAAGCTCTTTCGTCCAAAAGATGAAAAGGTAGCTTTGAAGTTTAAATGGTCCAAACCAGATAAGGATACAAATAAAACCTATGCCACCTGTACGCTTTTTTTGGCGGATGAAGCTGGTAACTGTTTAAATAAGTATTTTAGCGCTAAGTACCCACAGGCCATCGCTATCCTGGTAGGCCGCTTAACGGGCCGTAAGATTGAAACGCCCAGCCAAGATATGGATTTGAATGATTTGTTTACCATCCTGGAACCAGCTTTCGGTTGCTATGGTAATTTTCATTTAGACGTTAAAGAAGATAAACCCTTTAACGGCCGCCCTAGTTACAAATATAAGTTTAATAAAATTGAAACCATTGGCGGTGCATCTAACGGGCCAGCCAAGCGCTTGCCTGGCCCACCTGCCGACGATGCGGCCGATGATGGGGTGCCATTTTAATGGAAAATAAAAACATCATCCTGGTGCTTATCACCGGATATGCTCGAAGCGGTAAAACTACTTTGGGTAATAGCATTTGCACCAGGTTAAAGGCCCAGGGTAAGCGCTGTTACCATATTAACTTTGCGGATAGCTTAAAATACGCCTGTGATATGTTTTTTGAGCATTTGGATCTAAAGGTGGACCTATCTTATAATGTAAGCGATAAACTTAAATACCGGGATTTTCTGGTAACCTGTGGTAAGCTTGCCAGGTCCATCAATTCCACGGTATTTATTGAAAAGCTGTTTAATAAAGTTTATAACGCGAGCAAAGGCGAACCTTTAACCTACATCGTCGTTAGCGATTGGCGTTATTTAAACGAATATACCTATTTAAAGGAAACGATGAGTAATGCCCAAATCATTACGATTCGGATGAATTGCCCGGATGTAGAAGCTGCAAATGTTGAAGAAGGCCTGTCTATAGGCGAAATTACGCGAGAAATACCAATGGACCACGATTATTCGTTTACTTGGGGATGGGAAAACGTTATTAAGCTTATGGGCGAATCATTGGCCGATAAGCTGGCTAGCTATGGTGACCAATAACATTAGGCCGTTGGCCTTTGATTTACGGGCCAGAGCTTATGTGCTAGGAATTAGCTACGAACGTGCCAAATTCCTGGTTGCCTGCCCCCATCGCCAGAATGCATTCTTTCGTAAAGATCACCAGGTAGAGGTAGTACCTTTTAATTTACAGGTTCAAATCGATGAGGCCAAGCGCCTGGGCATTGGAGCTTATGACGCTGCAAAAATGTTTAACCTTGAAGCTAAGGAGCTTATTGCCCAAGGTTTCAAATATAGGACCAGATTCCCTAAACCACCCGGCAACGGTACTTATAGCTTATTCCAGCACGAAGATCACCAGGACGTTACCAGATATTTAAAAGCCCAAAATAAATATAAAACTATTAAACCCACTAAAAAGAAATCCACCTAATCATTATGCCCATCATCAAAACCCGACAAGATTATGATGCCACTGTAGCTTTAAACTACTCTGGCAGTAAAATGTTACTCCAAAGCCCACTGCATTATTTGCATTGGCTACAGGAGGAAAAGAAAGACACCCCAGCGCTGGCCCTGGGCCGAGCTTTGCACGCAAAGGTTTTGCAACCTAATGAAGCTGCCGACATTTACGCGGTGGCGCCGGAAGTTGACCGACGCACAAAGGATGGTAAGGCCATCTGGGAATCTTTTACCCAGGCCAATGAAGGAAAGGCCATTATCACCCAGGAGCAAAATGAAAGTTTAGAAAATATGGCTAAGGCCATCGCTGGCATTATGATCGCTAATGGCATTACGTTCGCCACCACGGAGCTAATGGGCCAAATAGATTACGGTAATGTTCCCCTTAAATTTGCCATCGATGCAGTGGGTAATGATGGTTACCTATATGATATTAAAACCACTAACGACGATGCTACCCCACGCAGTTTTAAAAACACTGCATTTAGTTTTCGTTACCACCTGCAGGCCTACTTTTACGCTGTTTGTTATAACTTATTAATGAAGCAAGCGCCTAAAGGTTTTCGTTTCATTGTGGTGGAAAAGAATGCACCTAATGGCGTAGCCATTTTTGAGATGGGCCCAGGAATGATTAACCTGGCAGCTGCGGATTTTGAGCTTGTGGTAAAGCTTTACGCGGAATGCTTAAACCAAAAGGCCTTCCCAGGTTATTCTACTGATCCACAAGTAATTGACGTTGAGCAAATCAAAGGAGGTTTGAAATGAGTCGCTGGATTACAATCGAAGCCGCCGAATTAGCGGTGAAGGCGCTGGAGGAAGAAAACGCCCGCCTTAAGGCCGAGAACGAGCGGCTTGGAGCGTTTAAAACGCATACTATTATCCCAAATGAAGAACTGCAAACACAGGTCGAGCGCCTGACCAAAGCAGGCGACGATATGGCTGTCTGGATTACTATCATCGGCAATTCTTTGACTTGCTGGCAAATTGAAGAATGGTTGCGAGCAAAGAAGGGTCTGCCTTCAGAGAAAGAACAAAGGGAGAAACAAATCAAAGCCGCCAAGGGGGTGCAGTCGTGAGCGAGCCGAAGCGCTACGGATTGTCGCGTGAAACTTGCGATATAATTGAATGGCGATATGGCCCTTATGTGGGCATAGAGGACTATCAAAAAATCGAGGATAAATGCCAACGATACAAGGCCGAGGTCGAGCGGCTGACCCTGCTTCAAGCCAAAACGCTGGCCGAACGAAACAAGGCAAAGGCACAAATTGAGCGGCTGACCAAGGCCGGTGATGCGATGGCGGCAGACCTTATTGGAAAGTTTGGCGGTTATAACAGCGTGAACGAATGGAACGCCGCCAAGGGGGTGCAGTCGTGAGCGAGCCCACTTTTTGGATTCCAACCATAAAAACTGCTGAGGATGGGTTTAGTCATCCAACTATGATAAAATCTACAAATGCTGGATTTGTGGCTTTTAAGGACTATCTTAATCTTCAATCCGAGAACGAAGAATTAAAAAGAGATTTACGCCAGCAAATTGAACTTAATGCCTTGGCTCAAATCGGCTTCAAGATGTATCAAGACAATGTAGATTCTGGCGGTTTGCACAAAGACCGCAAAGATGCCATTCAACGCTACGAAAAAGAAGTATCCAATCTTAAAGCACAGGTCGAGCGTCTGACCAAGGCAGGTGATGCGATGCTTTCCGAATGGGCAAGCGGAGACGAGAAGGATGCTCAAAACTTCCTCAAGGCATTGGTAATCTGGAACGCCGTCAAGGAGGGCAAGCAGTCCAAATGAGCAAAGTTAATACTGAATTGGATAATATTCCTGTGAGTCGCGTACTACCTGCCTGGCGCGAACAGGTAAGAAAATTATGTTTAGAAATTAATGAGCTTACAGCTAAAAATGATTTATTAAAATGCCAGGTACATCAAATGACTGAGGCCGGTGATTTAATGGCTAATTACTTAACTAAAAAATACGGAATTCACCCAGCTGTGGATATTTGGAATATTGCCAAACCAGCCAAGTAAAACAGGAAAATATAATAATTAAACTATGGGCAAGGTAATCAAATTTGTAGCTGCTGGTGATAACCACGGTGACCACGGTGATCCTAATGCCCTGGCTGCTTTAAAAGAATTTTGTAAAGATTTTAAACCACACGAGCGCATTCATTTGGGAGACTGCTTTGATTTACGCGGATGGCGTAAAGGCAGTGGTTCCGATTCCCAGGAACATAATCAATCAGGTAAACCAGATTTACAGGAAGGATTTAAAATGCTTAGCTGGTACCGGCCCACCGTTTTCCTTTACGGAAACCACGAAGATCGCATTACCCAGGCCATCATTAACTTGGCTAACGCTAAGGAACGCGATCTGGCCGAAGATGTGCAGGACCAGATTCATAGTAAATTGCGTAGCTTTGGCTGCAGGAAGATTATCAAATATCATTATGATAAAGGGGTGCATCGCATCGGCCCAGTGGCCTTTATCCACGGGTACGCCCACGGCCGTAATGCCACCACCCAGCAGGGAATACATTATGCTACTCCTGGAGGTGCCTTAATCCACGGCCATACTCATAACCTGGCCAGCGAAGCGCTAATTAAACACGGTAGTGGTAATGCGTTTTCAGCTGGGTGCCTATGCGATAAATCTGCGATGGTTTATGCGAAAAATCGTCTAGCCACTGCCCGATGGGGTAGTGGATTTGTCGCTGGCATCATCGACGGTGATGATTACAAGGCCTGGCTAATCCATAAATCTGGACCGAGCGGCAAATGGGTTTGGCCTACTAATTTTAAATTTTTCTCTACCAATGCCTAACCCATATACCGAAGGAACCCTAGACTGGTACCGATACGAATATAACCAGATGCACACCCAGATCATTAAACTGGAGCTCCAATGCGAAATGCTAGAGGCCTCCACGCGAATGTGGCGCAATATGTATTATAAAACCAAAATAACCAAACCCGATGAAAAAGAAACGCCGCCAAATAACTGACGAATCACTGCAGGCCATTATTAGCGCCATTAAGAAATCGGCCGAAAAAGTACCACCTAGTTATTTTACAATTAAAGATTATATGAAAAAATGGAATATGTCGGAAACTCAAACCCGGCGATTAATTAGTGAAGCAAAAGAATTAAATATTTTAGACACTAAGGTTTTTAGGACGGTAGATAGTTATAACCGAATTATGCCCACTAATTACTATTCTATTAAAAAAACCTTGATTAAGAAAATGAAGTAATCTTTACCGTTAACCAATGCCCAACCCTATACCCTCATCTATCGATGCGGAGCGTGCCCTTATCGGGGTTTTGCTACGCGAACAATTGAAACCACTGCCAGAGCTTAAAAGCAGTGATTTCTATGAACCAAAGCACGCGGATATATACGCTGCTATGGAAACCATCGCCCAGGATGGCCACCTACCCGACGAGCTGAACGTCACCGAATTACTGCGTAAATGGAATTCGCCCGTACAGGCCGCGTACATTTCAGCTTTAACCACTGAGGTAGGTTTTAGCATTTTAAACAAACAATGGGCAGAAAGCATTAAGCGCACATCGACGCTACGTGCCATCGTCGAAACTGCCACGCGTGCCCTGGAGCTCAGTAACGAACCTGCCACTGATCCACGCAAGCTAACCGATTACCTAGTTAATAATCTTAACGCAATATCGGCCATTAATTTCCAGGATAAGAAATTAGAGGGTGCGCAAAATATGCTATTAGATGATTTGCTTTCTTTTGATAAGGAGAATGACCCTAATAATGTTTTCGGTAATCGGTGGTTATGCAAAGGGGGGTCACTGCTTTGGGTAGGCCAATCTGGCACCGGTAAATCCACTGCGATGACTCAGGCCGCGGTACAGTGGTGCCTGGGCCGGGATTTTTTTGGCATCGGACCTAAAAAACCATTAAAGATTATTATTCTGCAGGCCGAAAATGACGCTGGTGATTGCAGTGAGCAGTTAAAAGGTGCTATTGGTAATGACATACACCCAGCTGATTTACGCGTGCTGAAAGAAAACTTATTCTTTTACCGCGACGCTACCAGCACAGGTAAGAAGTTTGTACGCACGATGCGCGAGCTAATCCTCAAACATAGCTGTGACGTTTTCATTTGTGATCCATTACTTTCCTTTGCAGGTATTGATTTATCCCAGCAGAAAGAGGTAACTAATTTTTTACGCCACGATTTGGCGCCGGTCCTAATGGAAACGGGATGCATATTTATCGCGATGCATCACACCGGTAAACCGATGAAGGCCGCAGATAAAGAAGGCCAAACCACTGCAGATCTGGCCTATAGTGGGTTTGGCAGCTCAGAATTTGTTAATTTCTTTCGGGAGACGGCCGTACTGATGCGAATGCCAGGCGAAAACCCTGTTTTTAAATTTGCGTTAACTAAGCGCCGTTCCAGGTCCAATATGCGGAACGCTAACGGTGATTTTTCCCCAGAAATCTTAATTCGACATTCCAGGGACCGAAACGTGCTAAGGTGGGAATATGCCACGTCAGAGGATGCCCCTCAATCCCAGGATGCCTCTAAATCAAGCGGAAACAGGCCGCCAAGGCGATAACAGGGTGCGAACCATATAAACCCTAAGACCCCACTCTAAACCCATCTTAAAACCGATTTTAAGCTAATGCCCCACCCCACTCCCAAAACGTGGACACTTAGTAATATTTTAATACCCCTAAAGGGGTATATAAAAATATATATAAAATTATCGGCCTGGAACCCTTAATGGGTTCGGCCTCAATTTTATAACATTCCTGTTAGCTCCAATGAATAAAAGAAAGACCAGGATAAGACACAATTCCTACTGGGGTAAGCGCTGGAGGAATATGCCAATGCAGATGTTTATAGCTTTGGAAGTTAATCGCGGTAAGCACGTAGCTAAGGCCAAGGAATATGCTGATAAATGGCAGAGTTATTTGGAGGCCACTAGCTGGCCTAAAACTAAAAAGGAATTTAAAGCTTACCTGGTAGATTTGCATCTTAATTTGGGTACTTTAAAACCAGCTTCGATGATGAAATACTTAACGCGTAAATCCCTGGTGGCATTTGACACCACCGTTAATAAATGGAAGCTAACGCGTTGCGTACCTAACGAATCTGCCCAGATTAGCCAGGGTGGCCCATAAAGAATTAACCGACGAGTACCGTAAATGGTGGCGTGGTTTAAAACCATCCGAAAAGCAGCGTTTAATTGATTCTAAATGCTTCGATGCATCTGAACCAGAATTTGGTGACCCATTAGATTCGCGTGCTTTGGTTAACGATACTCCAATATCGATGCAACCCGGCACAGTAGTTACCAGGGAATCTAAACATAATAATATTGTTAAGCTATTTGGCATCGACGATTCTGCTTTTGAAAACCTGGCCGCCAAAGAAGAAAAGAAACCTAAAACTTATCAGCTTACCGAAGCTGATATGGAAACGATTTCACAGCGCTTAAACTCGGTCCTAATTTTTCTGGTCAAATCTATGGACGATTCTACTGATCCATCTACCAGGTTAGATGCGGAAGTGGTACGCATTGTTCTAGGGATGTACGACGCACCTAAGCAGATTGATTTGGCAGAAAAATATAATGTTACTCGTGCTACCGTTTCCTGGCGATGCACAAACCTTTTAAGGCGCCTTGGTTTGGAAAATTCAGTTTATATGAGGCCACAGAATGCGGTATTATCGATGCGTATTAGCCGAATCCTGACCGTTTTAGAAGCAGGGAGCCCCCCGGCAAGGAATCTCTTTGAAAAGGCCTTAAAAAGGCGAACGCGACCGCGAC
>Ga0316224_1001202_pt1 | contig 29904 bp, 23 predicted proteins | sample TBH18013metaG_FD_206254 | JGI IMG/M metagenome (GOLD analysis project Ga0316224, IMG submission 206254) | Freshwater microbial communities from Trout Bog Lake, Wisconsin, USA - TBH18013 | ecosystem: Environmental > Aquatic > Freshwater > Lake > Hypolimnion/Profundal zone | place: USA: Wisconsin... | reverse complement strand
GAACGGATAAACGTTAAAGGAGTTACCGACAGGACAAAAATTCACGATTGGATAAAGGATGAAAATGGCGAGGCATATATTATTGACCAATATGGCAATAAAGTTTTACTTGTACCGGCAATTTGCCCTAAAGGCAACAAATATGTTAAAACGGTTGATGATTCAGCAAACGATCCCCTTTTATTGCTGCCCCTTTGCGAATTAAGCGAGTGGTAAGTTGGTGAATAGTGAGCGGTGAGTAGTGAATTGTTTTTGATTTGACCGTGGCATTTAACTCACTCACCATTCACCACTCACCAGCTCACCATTTTTTAAAAGGATGTACGGAGAGATTTGAATTATAATACCTCGTATCATCGCTTACTTCGATAGTAACCCATATAGGTTTTTCAAAAGCTTCAGCTTCGTTCTCGAGTTCAATTTCAGCCATAATGAGGCCTGTGTTGTCACCTGCAAACTCGTCCACTTCCCACAGTTTTCCAGCGAACTCAATCCGGTAGCGTGTTTTTTCCACTTCTGATTCTGCAAATGCATCGAGCATTTCAATGCCCTCTTTTGCTGGTATTTTATACTCGTATTCCTTACGGGTTATCCCCGAAGTCGCGCCTTTAATGGTAATAAAGCCCTCTTCGCCGGCTACCCTTATCCTGATCGTCCGTTTGTTATCATTTAATAAATAGCCCTGCCTGAAATGTGCTCCCACAGGTTTTACCACCTGCCGCCATTTCTCATGGTCAACTAAAAACTTTCGTTCAATTTCAAGCCCCATTTGTTTTTTTAATTTTGTCTTCGGCTTCCTCAGCAGTCGTCGCTTTTTTCAGGAAATCTTCTGTAAGCAGTGTAATAGTTCGTTTAATGGCGGCATTTTTCCTCCGTATTTTGGCAGCAACAGGTTTATCATTCAACTCGGGCGATAAAAACAATTCGACGGCAACAATATTATCGTGCCATTTTCCGATGGTGTCCTGTAAATTATCAAGGTAACCGATAGCATAAGGGAAAGGTTCGGGCAGCGCTTTTTCTGCCAGCTTATGATTATAAACCAGGGTTTTTATCAGCTTGCGGTTGGTGTGCATATCATCAGTAAAACCTGCCACCGCCAGGTTAGTTGCAATTTGCCGTAATTGTTTGTCATAATACACAGCTATCGCCTCGTTTTCAATGCCCGGTAAATCTTTATTGATGTGCTTGAATGCGTCTTGTATGTTTTTAATAAACTTTTTACCTCTTTTACGGAATTCTATAATGCCTTCTTCAATTATCTTTAGCCGGCCCGATTCAAATGCCTCGTTTTTTATACCATATAGTGCCGCTAATTGAAGGGTTGTATGTGCATCGCGAATAATGCCTCCATATCGAAAAATCTTCTTCACAGGCTTAAAATCCTTTAACAAAGCATGATGTCCGGATGCCTCCTCAAAAAGACTTAACATGGCCCTTATTTTTTTTACCTGTACCCTAAATCGGTGTAATTCCTCCTGATCGCCGGTTTTTAAAAAACCTTTCAAACGAACGCTCATTTCATCCCATTCTTTTCCGAGGTATTTTGATTCTTCCTTTTTCTTCATAAACCAGATTTAAATATTCAAGGTGCCGCCATCGGTGGTAAAACAGAACGATGTGGTACAAACAGGCAGAAGATCTGTTTTTTAATTGTCAATTCTTCGCTAAAATAGTATGGGGTATAAATATAAGAAATATTTTCTTGTCCATTATTAGTAAAGATATTGTTAAAAAACCGTTATTTTATGTGTTTACAGCGCCTGTTATAATGCCGGAATAAAAATTAAGAAAAAATAAATGTATATTAGACATTTTTTCCCAATATTTGCCTTTTCTACAACCTTTAAATTATACGAATGAAGAGCACGCTGTACAAAGAGTTTAATAAAGTTTTTAATAAAGAAGCTGAAAATGCCTTTTTTTCACCGGGGCGCGTAAACCTGATTGGTGAGCATATTGATTATAACGGCGGTTTGGTAATGCCATGCGCCATCACTTTCGGCACGTACTTATTGGTATCGCCAAATGAGGATGGTCTGTTCAGGTTCAGAAGTTTAAATTTTGATGATAAACTTGATGTTCCGCTTCAAGCGTCATATACAAAAACAGACGAAAGCTGGTTTAATTACCCGCTTGGTGTAATTGAATATTTTTTAAAAGACGGGCATCCGCCAGCTGGCGGACTGGATATGCTTTTTTACGGTGATATCCCTATAAGCTCCGGCCTGTCTTCCTCTGCTTCGATAGAGGTGGTCACTGCTTTTGCATTAAATAATTTACTGGATTGCGGTTATTCCAAACTTGATCTGGTGAAATTATCCAAATCGGTTGAGAATAATTTTATAGGTGTAAACTGCGGAATTATGGATCAGTTTGCAGTAGCCTTTGGTGAAAAAAACAAAGCGTTAATGCTTAATTGCGACACGCTCGAGTACCAGGCAGTTGACAGCAACCTGGGCGAATATATTTTAGCCATTATAAATACCAACAAGCCCCGTAAGCTGGCCGAATCAAAATATAATGAAAGGGTTAGTGAATGCCAATTGGCCTTAAACGTTTTAAAGGAGGTATTGGATATCAATTATTTGTGTGACATTGATACAGCTACGTTTAACAGGTACAGCCATTTGATAACCGATGGGTTGATACTAAAACGGGCAAAACATGTTATTGAAGAAAATGACCGTGTTAAATTAGCTGCTGTAGCCCTTAGTAACAATAACCTGGCTGAATTTGGTCGCTTGATGTATGCTTCACATGATTCTTTACGGGATTTGTATGAAGTTAGCGGCAAAGAACTGGATGCCGTTGCTGAATATTGTAAAACAGATGCCAATGTAGCCGGCGCCCGTATGACCGGAGCGGGGTTTGGCGGTTGTGCGATAGCCTTGGTTAAGGAAAGCGCTTTTGGTAGCTTCAGCCAAAATGTTATAGCTTACTATACTGATAAAATAGGCTATGCACCATCAGTGTATAGTTCTTTAATTGGCGATGGAGTAGGAGTATTTAATTTAGTGAGCAGTTTGCAGTAGCAGTTTGCAGTTTCTGGTAATTTTGAACCCGGGATTCAAAATTATGTTACTATTATTCTAAATTTGCCGGTAAAAGCAGCTTTCAGCTTTTTGCTTTAGACTTTCTGCTCCAAAAATGCGTAAACTAAAACTCGACGAATTAAACCGTGCAAGCGTAGCTGAATTTAAGGCTGGGGCAAAATTGCCGCTTGTTGTTGTGCTTGACAATGTGCGGAGCATGCATAATATCGGCTCCATTTTTCGCACGGCTGATGGTTTTGCAGTGGAAAAAGTTTGTTTATGTGGTATAACTGCCCAGCCTCCACACCGTGAAATTGAAAAAACCGCCCTTGGCGCCACGCAATCCATTAACTGGGAATATTATGCTACACCTTTGCAGGCAGTTGAACAATTGCGGGTGCAAGGCTACCGCATAATTGCCGTTGAACAGGCTGAAAACAGCACCATGCTACAGGACTTTGAGATAATTGAAGGTGAAAAGTACGCCCTTATATTTGGCAACGAAGTAAATGGCGTAAGCGACGAAGTGATGAGCGTTATTGATGCCTGCATTGAGATCCCGCAGTTCGGTACCAAGCACTCTTTTAATATCGTAGTATCCGCAGGTATAGTTTTGTGGGATTTGTTTTCGAAAATGATTGTTTAGTCCATGGTCAATAGTCCATGGTCCATGGCAAAATTAAAAAGGCCAGCGAGGGTTTCAAACTCGCTGGCCTTTCTTGTTTCAAGCAATCCACCATGGACTATCGACCATGGACTATGGTCCAAAAAACTACAAGTGAATCACCTCGCCATAAGCGTCAGCCGCAGCTTCCATTATGGCTTCGCTCATTGTAGGATGCGGGTGGATTGATTTTATCATCTCATGTCCTGTAGCTTCCAGTTTGCGTGCAACAACACATTCTGCCAGCATTTCGGTTACATTATGACCAATCATGTGGGCGCCTAAAAACTCACCGTATTTTGCATCAAATATCAATTTAACAAAACCTTCTTTAGCACCTGCTGCGCTTGCTTTACCAGAGGCCGAGAATGGGAATTTTCCCACTTTAATTTCATAACCAGCTGCTTTAGCCGCTTTTTCAGTATAACCTACCGAAGCAATTTCGGGTGAACAATATGTACAGCCCGGGATATTGTTGTAGTCTATAGGCTCGGGGTTTAAGCCTGCTATTTTCTCAACGCAGGTTATACCTTCAGCCGAAGCCACGTGTGCCAGGGCCTGCCCCTTAACGATGTCGCCAATAGCATAAACACCTTCAATATTTGTACGGTAAAAATCGTCGACTAATACTTTACCTTTATCTGTTTTTACACCGGTTTCTTCCAGTCCGATCCCTTCGATATTGGTTGAGATACCAACAGCTGATAATACGATCTCTGCCTCAAGTATTTCGGTCCCTGTTGCTGTTTTTACCTGCACCTTGCAAAGCTCACCGCTGGTATCAACAGATTCAACATTTGAGCTGGTCATAATATTGATTCCCTGTTTTTTCAGGATGCGCGCCAATTGCTTTGAAATTTCTTCGTCCTCAAGAGGAACTATATTGTCTAAAAATTCAACAACAGTAACTTTAGTGCCGAATGCATTATATAAATAAGCAAACTCAATGCCTATAGCGCCTGATCCAACTACGATCATAGACGCAGGTTTTTTAGGCAACACCATCGCCTGACGGTATCCAATCACCTTTTTATTGTCCTGCTTAAGGTTTGGTAACTCGCGCGAACGTCCGCCTGTTGCCAAAATAATATGTTTTGCCGTAAGCTGTTGCACATCGCCGTTGCTGGCTGTCACTTCCACAATTCCCTTGCCCTTTAGTTTGCCGGTTCCGATTACCACATCAATTTTGTTTTTCCTCATCAAAAACTGAACACCTTTGCTCATGCCATCGGCTACACCACGGCTTCTTTTAACGGTTGCTTCAAAATTAACTTCATTGCTGCCTACTGTAATACCGTAATCTGCAGCATGGTTAATATATCCAAATACTTCGGCACTTTTTAACAAAGCTTTGGTAGGGATACAACCCCAATTGAGGCAAATGCCACCCAGTGATTCTTTTTCAACTATCACGGTTTTTAAACCCAACTGTGAAGCGCGGATAGCAGCCACATAACCGCCTGGCCCGGAACCTATAACAATTAAATCGTAGTTCATATTTCTGATGATATTGTTTTTAAATGATCTTTTGTGTTTTGTAAGATTTCATCCGGCAGCTGATGTTTATATTTATTCACCTGATAGAGAAAACAAGTATTTAAAGCTCTTTAAACGGTGATTTTATTTTCATCGGATAATGTGCTTTGAAATTGCTGCCAAAGCTAAGTAAAAGGCGCCAAATGCTAAAATAGATACTTGCTATATAAAAGCAATTAAATTCACTGGATTTTAATGAAACTGTTAATATTTATGAAATAATAACTTTACAAATATTATACCTGCTGTTGCTAATCATTGAATAATTCACTTATTTTATTACCATTTGTTGACAAATGTATAATAATTCTTAATGCAGGCTTAACAATGGTAATAAAGGTAATCTGTAATTTTGCCGAAAATTCAGACTAATATTAATCATTTCACTTAAAAAAACACAGTATGAGGAAGTATTTACTCTTATTATTACTTACCGGGATCACATTTTTTATAAGTAAAAATGTCTCGGCCCAGGGTGTAACAACGGCCAGCGTAAACGGTATCGTTTCCGATAGCAAGGGTGCAATACCCGGTGCCACAGTTACAATTACCCACCTGCCCACGGGAACAGTTTATTCAACGGTTACCCGTGCCGATGGTCGCTTTAACCTTATTAACCTTAGGGTAGGCGGACCATATACCTTTAAAGTATCCTTTATTGGTTACAAAGACTTTGTTCAGGAAAACATTAATCTTTCAATCGGCCAGGACCAAAGGACAGATGTTAAATTGGAAGATAATATGACGGCCCTGAAAGAAGTAGTTGTAAGTGGCTCAACCGGGAAAGTGATCAACTCGTCACGTACCGGCGCCCGTGAAACTATTAACCGCCAGCAGATCGACGCACTGCCAACTTTAAATCGTTCATTAAGTGATTTTACAAAACTAACACCATCGGCTAATGGTTTAAGTTTTGGCGGTAGGAGCAGCCTTTTTAACAATATTACTGTCGATGGCGCTTTGTTTAACAACTCCTTTGGGTTAGCAAGCACCTTAGGTGGCCAAACTAACTCGCAACCTATTTCGCTTGACGCAATTGACCAGATACAGGTTGATATAGCACCTTTCGATGTTCGCCAGGGTAATTTTACGGGCGCGGGTGTTAACACAGTTGTGAAATCGGGTACCAATACATTTAAAGGTACTGTTTATGATTATTTGCGCAGTACATGGCTTACAGGTTATACCGCTGGTGTAACCACTGTGCCGGTAACGCCATTTAACTACAGGCAAACAGGCTTTAGCCTTGGTGGTCCAATTATCAAAAATAAGTTATTCTTCTTTGTGTCAGGAGAAGAGGAGCGGATCAGCCAGCCGGGAACCAATTACATTGCTTCTGCACCAGGTGTAAGCGGAGCAAACGTTTCCCAGGCCGATGCAGCTACATTGAATTCAATCCAGGCGTTTTTGGCAAAGCCACCATATAATTACAATACGGGCCCTTACCAGGGATACAGTTTCGACACGCATAGCGATAAAGCTACGGTTAAAATTGACTGGAACATTGATAAAAATAATACTTTAAGTGCTAAATATTTCTATTTAAAGTCATACGGAGATCATCCACCGAGCAACTCGGGTATTACCAATAATGGTGTTGGATACGGATCAACAAGGGACGCCGGACCAGTATCTCTTCCTTTTTATGGATCGGGCTACAGAATCAATAACAATTTCAATATAGGAATTGTGGAGTTAGATACCCGCATAAACAGCAACATGTCAAACAGGCTTACCGCAGGTTATTCCGCTTTACGCGATTACCGGTCATTTTTAGGCGGTGGAAGTTTACCAATGGTTGATATCGGCAATGGAACTTCGGATGCACTTGGTAATGTTATAACACCTGCAAGCGGAGTTTTAACTTCTTTCGGTTCGGAGTTGTACACTGCAAACAATATTCTATACACTAATATTGCACAATTTTCGGATGATTTTACCATATTTTCAGGTAAGCACGAATTTACTTTTGGTACAAATGATCAGATCCAAAGTTACAAAAATGGTTTTGCGCCCGACTACAATGGTTTGTACACTTATAATTCAGCATCTGATTTCCTTAATGGCTTGCCTGCTGCTGCTTACACTTCGCGAAATTCGGCGTTACCCGATGGGTCTTTCCCTTATGCCCAGATAAAGGCATCTATCATTAGCGTGTACGTGCAGGATAAATACCATGCTACTGATAACTTAACGTTAACTTACGGCATAAGGGCTGATTATGACGCATTCCCAACCACCCTGGCTCAAAATCCAGCTGTTGACACGATTACTTTTCAACAGGGCATCCATGTCGATCCATCAAAATTGCCAAAAAATCGGGTACAACTGTCCCCTCGTTTTGGCTTTAATTGGGACGTAAACGGCGATAAACAAACCCAGGTGCGCGGTGGTACAGGGTTGTTTGCAGGTACAGTACCGTTTGTGTGGGTATCAAACCAGGCATCAAATAATGGTTTGTTGTTTGGTAGCAGTACAATCACAAAAAAGGCAAACCCAACTGCACCTCAATTAATTTTCAATCAGGATGTAAACGCTAATCGCCCGGCTCCGGGAGCTGGTGCAGCAAATACATCATATGAGCTTGACATCGCCGATCCTAACCTGAAATATCCTAAAATTTGGAGGACAAACCTTGCTGTCGACCAACGTTTGCCCGGTGGTGTAATTGCAACACTCGAAGGTGCCTATACCAAAGATATTAATGCTATCTATCACGAAAATTTAGTTGTTTCAAATGGATATACGACGTTAGCCGGCCCGGAAGGACAGATTCGTTATAATTCAAAAAACATAACCCCTACTGATGCGGCAGCTCCACAAAGCGCCTCAAATCCTTTCATAACCGGTTTGTATTACATGACGAATACCAACCTGGGTTACTCTTACTTTGTTACAGGCCAGTTGCAAAAAAGCTTTACCAACGGATTGTATTTTAACGTTGCTTATACGCACAGCGGGTCACAGGATGTGAACGACGGTGGTTCAACTGCAAGTACAATTTGGAGTTCACGCCAGGTTGCAGGTGATCCAAATGCGGCCAATTTGTCGAATAGTTCATTTGTTCAACCGAACCGTATCATTGCATCTGCTGCTTATAAAAAAGAATACTGGGCCCATACCCAAACTACAGTTGGTTTAGTATATGAAATGGCGAATAACGGTGCAGTTTCATACATCACCAGCGGTGACCCTAATGGTGACGGCGCCACAAATGATTTAATGTGGATCCCGAGGAATCAGGGAGATATTGAGTTGGTGAAAGATTTTGCCGCTGACACCCGTACGCCAGCACAAATCTGGGGACAATTAAATAATTTCATCAGCCAGGATGCTTACCTGAGCGCACACAGGGGGCAATTCGCACAGCGTAACGGTGTAATATTGCCATATTTTCACAGGCTCGACCTGCACCTTGCCCAGGACTTTTTTGTTAAGTCAGGTAATGTTAAAAATACCATACAGGTTTCTGTAGATATTATAAACTTTGGCAACTTATTAAATAAGAGCTGGGGTTTATACCAGGATTCATTCAATGGGTTTAACAATGGAAGTACCACCGTGCTCAAATACCAGGGTATTGATCCACAGACAGGCCATGCAACTTATTCGTTCCCATACCTTGATAAAACTAATTTGATACCTGTTACAAAATCATTTGTATACGATACAAGCCAGCTTTCACGCTACCAGGCGCAAATTGGCATAAGGTATATATTTAATTAGTAAATCGTCATTATAAAAGAAAACCCCGGCCAATTTGGCCGGGGTTTTCTTTTATAATAGTAAATAGTAAGGTTTAATTATAGACAAATTCACCAAACACTGATTGAATACTCACCTGTTTTTTCTCAGCGCTCTCCACATGGCCTATGATCTGTGCTGCTACACCAAAACTTTCGGAGACCCGGATCAGATCGGCTGCTATTTCTTCAGGGACATATAATTCCATCCGGTGGCCCATATTGAACACCTTGTACATCTCATGCCAGCTTGTTTTTGATTCTTCCTGGATCAGTTTGAATAAAGGCGGCACCGGAAACAGGTTATTTTTAATGATATGCAGGTCATCAATAAAATGCAGCACTTTGGTTTGCGCGCCGCCACTGCAATGCACCATGCCATGTACTTTGTCCCTGTAATTATCCAAAATCGCCTTAATAATTGGGGCATAGGTACGGGTAGGCGACAGCACCAGTTTTCCTGCAGTAACATATTGATCGTCGCCAATGTGGATCAGGTCGGTAAGGTTTTTTGAGCCTGAAAATATGAGCTCGTAGGGTATTGCAGAATCATAACTTTCAGGGTATTTTTCAGCAATGGTTTTGTTGAAAACATCGTGCCTCGCTGATGTTAGTCCGTTTGAACCCATGCCGCCGTTATACTCGCTTTCGTAATTTGCTTGTCCGTATGAAGCAAGCCCAACAATTACATCACCCGGTTTTATATTATGGTTTGATATTACATCGGCACGTTTCATCCGGCAGGTAACCGTCGAATCCACGATGATGGTGCGTACCAGGTCGCCAACGTCGGCAGTTTCGCCCCCGGTTGAATAAATGCCGATACCGGCCTCCCTTAGTTCGGCAAGTATTTCTTCTGTACCATTTATAATCGCGGCAATAACTTCACCGGGGATCAGGTTTTTATTCCGCCCTATGGTTGATGATAACAGGATATTATCAGTAGCGCCAACGCAAAGCAGGTCGTCAAGGTTCATAATGATAGCATCCTGGGCTATGCCGCGCCAAACAGAGATGTCGCCCGTCTCTTTCCAATAGGTATAGGCCAATGACGATTTTGTACCTGCTCCATCGGCATGCATAATATTGCAGCACAGCGGGTCGTTAGTCAAAATGTCTGGCACAATTTTGCAAAAGGCTTTCGGAAAAACGCCTTTATCAATATTTTTTATGGCATTATGTACATCATCTTTAGAAGCTGATACGCCCCTTTTATCATATCTTTGCGAAGAAATCATTTGCAAATATAGCAGTTCATGGTTAATAGTTCATGGTTCATGACTGCTGCAAATCAATTCTTACAGTAAACCATGGACCACGAACGGTAAACAATGAATAAGATACTCCAATTCTTCCGCCTTCAGCTAAAAAGATCATTTGACCGGATACGTAATGAGAAATTAAAAAAGAATGCACTCCAGGCTATTCCATTTTGGATAGCTTCTGTAATTACCGGGCTTTTTGCCGTATTATACACTAAACTCTTTATCGGTGCCGAGGATATAACCGCTTTTGTTTTCAGGCATCATGCCTGGATGCTTTTTATCTTATCACCCGCTTGTTTTGTATTGGCATGGTGGCTTGTAAATCGTTTTTCTCCTTATGCTAAAGGGAGCGGTATACCCCAGGTTATGGCGGCTATTGAAATTTCTTCCCCCAAAACGGATAATTTGGTAGAAAAGCTGCTCGGGTTTCGCATTGTGTTAATAAAAGTGTTGTCGAGCCTTGTTATGGCGATAGGCGGCGGCGCCATCGGCAGGGAGGGACCCACAATTCAGATCGCGGCGTCCATATACAAAATTGTATACCAGTTACTGCCAAAATGGTGGCCGAAAATAGCAAAAAGGAATATGATGGTAACCGGCGCTGCCGCCGGTTTGGCTGCAGCTTTTAATACCCCGCTGGGAGGTATCGTTTTTGCCATTGAAGAACTAACAAAAACGCATTTCAGCTATTTTAAAACCGCTATTTTTTCATCAGTTATTATTGCAGGGCTGTCGGCGCAGGCATTATTAGGGCCTTATTTATACCTGGGCTATCCAAAACTCGACGGGCTTTCAGCTTCCATATTCTTTGGCGTGGCCCTTGTTGCCTTGATCGCAGGACTGTTGGGCAGCAGTGTTGGAAAACTGATCCTGTTCATATTTAAATTGAAGGCTAAATTTAACTTTAAATATCAGCATGTAGTTTATGTAGTAGTTTGCGCGCTTGCCATGGCATTTTTAGCTGTTTTTATCAGTAAGGATGTTTTAGGCTCAGGCAAGGATATTATGGAAAAAACACTGTTTACATCTGATAAGTATGTTGCATGGTACACACCGATATTGCGCGTTTCGGGTTCGCTGTTTTCTTTTACAACCGGGGCCGCAGGCGGCATATTTGCGCCTGCGCTTGGGGCGGGAGCAAGCGTGGGATCATTGGTAGCCGGTTGGTTTAAAGTATCGGATATTGACGCCAACATGCTGATATTATCCGGAATGGTTGGTTTTTTAACCGGAATAACCCGCTCGCCTTTTACATCGGTTATCCTGGTGCTTGAAATGACTAACCGCCATAATGTGATATTTCACCTGATACTTGCCGGGATGGTAGCAAGCCTTGTATCGTTACTTATTGATAAACATTCGATGTACGAACATTTGAAAGTGCAATATGTAAAGGAACTGACACATGATGAGGCTCCCGTTGAGCCAATCATTAATTCCGAAGATAGTTAATAGAAAACGCGTCCCGGGAAACCGGGACGCGTTATAAGTAAAGAGGTAAACAAAAATTAGGTGACTTGAAGTTTACAAGTTTTATAGCCCGTATTCTAAAACCTTATTAATGTGACTGGTCCGGTGATTTTCCGATGAGGGCCATAAATTGATCGAGTTTCGGAGTAATTATAATCTGCGTGCGCCTGTTTTGAGATTTTCCAAAATCGGTACTATTATCAGCAATTGGGTTGTATTCCCCGCGGCCTCCGGCAGTTAAACGCTTAGGAGCCACATTATAGGTGTTTTGTAATGCCTGAACTACAGATGATGCCCTTAAACAACTCAAGTCCCAATTGTTACGGATATTTACCTGTGAAATAGGTACATTGTCTGTATTGCCTTCAACAAGTACGTCATAATTAGAGTAATCATTAATGATTTTGGCCACTTTTCCCAGTATTGATCCCGCGCTATCGGAAATTACGTAACTGCCTGATTTATAAAGCATATTGTCTGAAAGTGATATATAAACCACGCCTTTAAGCACCTTTATGTCAACATCTCTCATTTCATCGGCAGTAAGTGAGCGGGTAAGGTTAGTGGTTAGTATTTGGTTGAGTGAATCGCTTTTGTTTTTAAGTTCAACCAGGTGTTGAATGTATTTGTCCGAGGCGCTTATCTGGTCTGCCAGTTTAGCGATATTTGCATTACCCTGGTTGTTGCCTGCCAAACATTTATTTAGCGCATCCTGTAATGCAAGTGTATTTGATTTTGCAGATTCAATCTGTTCTTGCAGGCTTTGTACGCGGCTTTTTGATCCGGCGAGCTCTTGCTGGGTAACTTGCCAGCTCTGTTTCAGATTTCGGTTCGTATCCAACGACCGGCTGTAATTTGATTGGAGTTCAGCGTATTTTTTGTTGCTGACACAGCCTTGATTTAATGTTGCTGCTACGATAATTATACACGGTAGCAATAGTTGGGTTTTCATAACTTTTTAATTTAATCAGGTATGTATTGGTTGATTAGCAGAACAAACAATATATAATATTCTTTTTATTCTTTTCGAACAATCTGACTATTTACCTCTATTTCTTTTAATAATCCCGGAGAATTTACCGAGCCGCTAAAACTCTTGTCAGTATTGGTTTGCAATATTTTAGTTAGGTCCGTATTGGTCTGGTCGAGTTGCTTAAACAGGCTATTGATCTGCTTCAGATGCGAATTGAAGAATTTGACCTTATTGTTATATGTGTCTATCTTATAGTTATTAGCTACGGCAGTTAGCTGTTTTGAAGTATCTGCCGGCATATAAGTATAGGAAGAAAGGTTGTTTACAGTTGTTTCAATCGGTACAAGTGAAGGGGTCTCATCTTTTGGATCAATAGCCTGTAAACTAAGCCTTACCGGGTCTGGATTATAAGCCACCAAACTTTTATATTCATCAACTATTGCATTAATGATTTTATGCTGGTTTGAATAAGTGTCAGCTATAATTTTGTTTTGAATGTTTTTCTTAAACCCGTTGAACAGTAAGGATGTAAAATCATATGCCTTGGTTCGCAGAACAGCATTTTGCACCGAATAGTAATTGCTTAAAGTTTTGTTTTTTGTAAACATTACACCAAGGTTAGTGCTGAATACCTGCGATGGCGCGCTCAACGTCAAATCAGTCTCGTTTCCGAAATTATAATATTGTCGGCCATAAATTTCCAGGTCGTCAATTTTTTCGTAGGATGAAATAAAATATAGCCGGTATCTTTGGTACTCCTGGTCTGGATTATTGATTTGTGAATAACAATTTTGTAAAAAATCTTCTACAGCTTTATCATTAAATACCTGGTATATATCGGCATTTGCTGATGGTTTCCATCTGATTAATGAAAGTTTGGCTTTAAATTCCAACTCTGCTGTATTGTTTACTTTCAGAGAATCAAACATTTTGGCCACAAAATAGGCTACCTGTACATTTACAAGTCCCGTGTTGCCCTTGTTTACCAGCGCGTGTAAACTATCCTGTATTGTGAAATAATTCTCGCTGTTGTTCCAGAAAGATGGTTCCAAAGGAGGTAATAACAGGCGGTTTGTTTTTATATCGACAAAGACAAAAGTACCAAGCCGGTAAATGTTTTGAAAGTTATTTTCCAGCATCGAAAGGCTACCCATTGACGAGGAGTCCATTTTTAGCAGGAAACTAAGTACTTTGTTTTGTTCAAGCTTAACACTTAAACCCTCAAGGGATTCAAAATTGGTAGTTTGTTTTATAGGAATAATAATAGGGATATTTATTACAGCATCCTTGTTTTGATCGAGTGACGAATAATCTCTTTTTATTGAAACGGAAGTTTGATCTTCAGCATTCTGACCGTAAAAGGTGATTGTGTCGTCTTTACTTAATGACACTTCTTTGGTTTTTTCTTCACCCGGATTCAGCTTTAAAAGTGACTTCAATTTAAAATTGCCAGATTTTTTACTGATCTTATAAAAAACGGCAACATCTGTTTTTGACCTGTTCATTATCTTGAATTTAAAACCTTTGGCGTTCGCAAATGCAGGAAAACAAATTGCAAAAAGCAACAGGTTAAGGGCAAAGGATCTGAATCTTTTTACCGAAAAGCAATTGGACGTACGGTGAATATTGTCAAGTCCATTGTTGTACGAAATGGTGTTGATAGTTTTGGGCAGGTAGTTAAGCATTTTAATAAATTTAATAAAATGAATGGATTTGTGATGCCTTAAACGATGATGATAATTTAATTAAGAGTATTGTTTTTGATAAACGCAATACTGAATTTTAAAGCTTTTGCATCCGATAGTTATACAGCCGACGACATAAATATTGTTATTCAGGTACCATGCTGGAAAAACTGCTGCCCCGGTCTGCAATTGAAGACACGGGGCAGCAGGAGTTATTAAGCAATTTTTAGTTCAATTTCATGATCTCAACCCGGCGGTTAAGTATCCTGCCAGCTTCGGTACTGTTATCGGCAACCGGATTACTTGTTCCAAAACCCCTGGAGGTAATACTACTTGCACTAATTCCTGCGTTGATTAAATACGTTTTAACCGCATTTGCCCTATCAATAGACAATTGCATATTGTGTTCTGCAGTTCCTTCGATGGACGCATATCCATTTAAAGCACATTTAATCGACGGGTTTGATTTGATTGCTGACGCAATCTTGTCCAAAATAGCATAGGAATCGGTTCTCAAAATGCTTGAATCGAATTCAAACTGGATTTTAATGTTGTTAATATCTATTTCCGGCTGTTTTGCCAACACTATTGGTTTTGTTTCCTGCACAGTTGGTTGGGGTTGCACAACAGCAACAGGTTTTGCTGTTTCGGTTGGCGTAACCGGTTTCTGGATTAGTTTTTTTGCCTTACAGGCCTGTAATGAAACCAATGCCATTAAAATTATTATAGGTGCGAAACTGGATTTTAAAAAATTCATGATGAAGTACTTTTTTAATATAAATGTGAAATCTGTACCTGCATTTTATGCAGGGTATAGTCGTTAAAAGTCAAGATTATTAAGTTTATGGAAAATAACAGAGGCTGCTGCAAATCGAAACGCTTTGTGATTTAACCGCAGGGTTGATTGGTCGCGTTTCGTATTTCCGGTACTTTAGGGCACAAAGATTTAGCTGAACCCATTGCAAGGGAACTCATGCCGATTGTTTAACAATCAGCATAAGTTCCAATAAGCCTCATCGCTTAGTTTTGCGTCAAATTCTTAATTTGCAGAGAGAAAGATATGAATACCGTGAAGTATTTAATATGTTTTTTGGAGGTGATATTGACCTGGTTTTTACCTTTAGGAAAATAAATGCTACAAAGAAAACCAGAAAAATGGATGTTACAAATTTGGTTGCATTATGCTGATCGTCATCTAAAATAGACTTATCAAAAATGGTGACAAATTCTACCGCGTTGTAATTTGCTTTAACTGAATGCCGCAGTAAACCAATGCCCGAAAATAAAGACGCTTTGGAAAATGAAGGCGTATAACGGGGAATCAGGAACATATTTGTCATGGCGCATAAAAGGTATGTTATTAAAAATAACATCGCCACGTGCCTGAAAAATGTATTTGATCTAAACTTAGTCACTTACTTCAGCTGTGTAATTTATTTTAACGCTAAATATCAGGTTTTAATATTTGCTCCTTAAACTAATACCTGGCGCTATGTTATTTAATAAACAACAATTCCCTGAATTTCGGCAGCGGCCATAAAGAGTCGTCAACCAATTGTTCCAGTTTATCTACATGATAACGGATCGACTGGAAAAATGGTTTTACTTTTTCATCATAGTCAATTGCTTTTTCACGCAGGTCTTCAATGTTATTTGCTTTCTTACGTGCAGTAACCAAATCATCAATGGCTGATTTGATGAAATTGACATGTTCAGCTATTTTGTTGATAATGCCGAGCTGAGCTTTATAAGTGTCTTCACTTAAACCAAGGTCTTTTAAGCCTTTAACGTTTTCAACCAGTTTGGTTTGATAGGCAATTGCAGCAGGTAAAATGGTATTAATCCCAAGTTCTCCTATAACGCGTGCTTCAATTTGTAGTTTCTTATAAAAACTATCCAACAAAATTTCATGGCGTGCCTGGGCCTCCCTTTCGGTAAATACATTTGTTTCGGCAAATAACAGGGCTGTTTTATCCGACAAAAATGCATCAAGCGCTTTTGGCGTAGTTTTTATATTGGGCAATCCTCTGATTGCAGCCTCTTTTTCCCATTCTTCACTGTAGCCATTTCCCTCAAAACGAATATTTTTCGATTCCTTAATGTATTTTTTGATAACTATGAGCAGGGCAACGTCTTTCTTCTCGCCTTTTTTAATCAGTTTATCTACATCATATTTAAACTTTTTAAGCTGATCGGCCACAATGAGGTTCAAAATGGTCATAGGGCTTGCTGAATTGGCTGATGAGCCAACAGCACGTAACTCAAACTTGTTGCCGGTAAAGGCAAAAGGCGAAGTACGGTTACGGTCGGTATTGTCCTTTAATATTTGAGGGATTTTGGGGATACCCTGCCATAATAAGGCATCGTCCTTTATTTTTTTGCTGATTCTTGAGGTTTCTATCTCATCAAGCACATCACTCAGCTGGCTCCCTAAAAATATGGATATAATAGCCGGCGGCGCTTCATTCGCACCCAGGCGATGATCGTTGTTTACCGATGCGATAGATGCCCTTAAAAGGTCTGCGTGTTCGTAAACGGCTTTGATAGTGTTTACGAAAAATGCCAGGAACATCAGGTTGTTTTTTGGCGTTTTCCCGGGCGATAACAAGTTTTTCCCGGTGTTGGTGATCATTGACCAGTTATTATGCTTTCCCGATCCGTTGATGCCTGCATAAGGTTTTTCGTGCAACAGCACTTTGAAATTGTGACGTTTGGCAACCTTGTCCATCAAATCCATCAATAGCTGATTGTGGTCAATAGCCAGATTGATCTCCTCATATATAGGGGCACACTCAAACTGCGAAGGTGCAACCTCGTTGTGACGGGTTTTTAAAGGTATACCTAATAATAAGGCCTCGGTTTCCATGTCCTGCATAAATGCATAAACCCGCTCAGGTATGGAGCCAAAATAATGGTCCTCTAATTGCTGGTTTTTTGCAGATATATGCCCGAAAAGTGTGCGGCCGGTTAAAGACAAATCGGGGCGGGCGTTAAAAAGGGCAATATCAACCAAAAAATATTCCTGTTCAATGCCCAAAGAAGCATTTACTTTTTCAATACTCTTATCAAAATAATGGCAAACGTCAACTGCTGCCTTATCTAAGGCACTCAATGCTTTTAATAAAGGGACCTTGTAATCAAGCGCCTCGCCGGTATAGGAAACGAAAACGGTTGGGATGCACAAGGTGCGGGCCATAATGAAGGCAGGAGATGAAGGGTCCCAGGCAGTGTAACCCCTTGCTTCGAATGTATTGCGGATTCCACCGCTTGGGAAACTTGAAGCATCCGGCTCCTGTTGCGCCAGTGCATCGCCGGAGAATTTTTCTATTGCTCCGCCATCGGGTGTTGGTTCAAAAAATGCATCATGCTTTTCGGCTGTCGAGCCTGTAAGCGGTTGAAACCAATGGGTATAATGCGTGGCGCCCTTGCCCATGGCCCATGAACGCATGGCAGATGCAACCTGTTCGGCCAGGTCACGCGGGATCGGCTCCCCTTTTTCAATTGAATTTACTATGCCCTGGAAAGCTTCGGTTGAAAGATATTCTTTCATTTTCTTTTTATCGAAAACATTCGCCGCAAAGAAGTCTGAAATTTTTGGAGAAGGTATTTTAACCTCGGGGATTGTCCGTGTTAAAACGGCCTGTAATGCCTGGAATCGGATATTAGCCATGAACTGGAATTTTAAGTAAAACGTCGGAGACCAAAATAAGAACTATACTTTATATAATGCATAATTTTTATAGAATATAAAAAATTTACCTGTTTTTTTTGAAAAATGAGGAGAATTTGGACATTAATTGACCTAAAGAGTGTTTCCAGATAAAAATAAACCCTTAAATATAGCATTTTTTGATTTTTATATAGAAAATTAAATAAAAACGTCTTGATGTGGCTAAAAAATGAATAAATGTGAAAAAATTCTTAAAAAAATTATTATTTCAATTTTTAGATTGCAAAAAATTCAAAAAATGCCTGTTTTTATTGGTGAGTTTTGATAAAATTATAAAAGTTGTATTTTTTTTATCGATTTTTCGATTAATTATTTGGTTTTATTAAAATTCATCCATATTTTTAGAGAAATAATTATAAAAAGAGTGGTTTTATTAAATTATTTGTAAAAAAAGAAGATTAAACAAGGAGGAATAATCGAGAAAAGTTATCAAATGGATTTTAAATTGCTTTAAATAAGAATATCAATCAAAATAATATCAATCAAACTAAATTAAACTAAACAAACAATGAAAGTAATCTCTACAAAGTTCAACCTGCTCAGTTCAGTCCGACAACTGACGCGTGAAAAATGGGCGCTGGGTGCAACCATCTTAGCAGGAAAAATGATAGGCTTGGGGCTTATCGTTATGGCTATCATGACAGTTCCCGGATTATTTGGGACTTCTGCACATGCCGCTGTTGCCGCAAAAGCTGATACATCAGCTCTCGAAAGATCATTGCTTTCAACAGCAACAAATTCAATCAATGCTATTAACACCACCTGGACATTGGTGGCGGCGTTTTTAGTATTTGCCATGCAGGCGGGTTTCGTAATGCTCGAAGTTGGCTTTGCACGTAAACGCGAAACTGTAAACGTACTGATGGAATGTATTTTTGATACCTGTCTTTGCGGTATTTTATTTTACGCTATCGGTTACGCTTTCATGTTTAGCTACGGTAATGGATTTATTGGCTACCACTGGTTTTTCCTTCAGGGGACTACCGGGGCGCCGTTCGCAGGTGCTCCACTTAATCCAACCGATACTTACCTGGCTACAGGTGTACCTATTATTGCACACTGGATATTCCAGTACGCGTTTGCCGATACTTGTTCAACAGTAGTATCAGGTGCGATGATTGGCCGTACAGGTTTCCGTGGCGATATTCTTTACAGTATCGGCATCACCGGTTTCATCTATCCTATTATTGGTCACTGGGCCTGGGGGCCGGATGGCTGGTTAGCATTAATGGGTTCAAAAGGGAATTTCTTTGAAGCCTTAGGACAAGGTTTCCGCGATTTTGCAGGGTCAACTGTAGTACATACCATTGGTGGTATAGCATCCTTAGCAGGAGCTATTGTTTTAGGCCCGCGTATCGGTCGTATATTTAACCGTGACGGCGGCGGTATGCCTGCTGCTCACAATTTACCAATGGCTGCTGTAGGCGGATTTATATTATGGTTCGGCTGGTACGGTTTTAACCCGGGCAGCTCACTTTCAGCAATGGATTCTATTGGTATTGGCCGTATTGCTACCAATACAACACTTGCAGCCTGCGGCGGCGGATTTACAGCTATGCTGGCTGCCCTATGGTGGGGCACAACTAAAGGTAAATTCGATTTAGGCTTTACTATCAACGGTTTCCTTGCCGGATTAGTTGCTATTACCTGTCCTTGCTATTGGGTTAGCCCGCTGGGCGCAACTTTATTGGGCGCTGTAGCTGGTTTCATCGTATTTGGAGGTGTTATGTTTCTTGAATACTTACGTATCGATGATCCGATCGGCGCTGTTTCGGTACACGGTTTTGCCGGTATCTGGGGTACACTTTCATTAGGTTTATTTGCAACCGGCCAATTTGGAATAACCGGTCCTACTGGTCCTGATAATTCAGCTGCCAACTTAGTAAAAGGTTTATTTTACGGTGGCGATGCCAGCGTATTAAAAGCTCAGGCTATTGGTACGTTCACAATTGCTATCTCAGTGTTTGTGGTTACCTGGACAATGATGAAACTGCTTATGTTGTTACCTCACCCATGGAAACTGCGTGTTGAAGCAAAAGGTGAAACAGGCCCGGGTGGTTTGGATATGTTTGACCACGGCGCTATCGCTTATGACTATGAAGACGGAGACGCGAATTTGAGCGGCCTGTTTGAAAAAACCGATAAAGTAACTGCTTAATGTTAAGTCAAAAGTCGCAAGTTCTAAGTCTCAAGTCGAATGTCATTCATTTTTGACTTAGAACTTAAGACTTGTGACCCTTGTGTGGTTGGTTAGCTTATTTCTGCAATACCACACGCTTTAATCAACTGCACAAGGGTTCTTTTTAAAATTAAAATTTATTACAAGATCTGCCAGGCTAAACTGTATTGTAGCCTGATAAGGGATTTCTTATACTATAATTTTTACAATTCAATCAAACCAAAACAAATAACAAACAAAAATTACTCATCAAAAAAATTATCATGAAAAAAAAATTTTTACTTTTAATACTTGCAGTATCGTCTTTAAGTCTTGCCGTTAAAGCGCAGGATACCATAAAAACGACGGGCGATGCTCCCCTGGTGATCAGCGGTTCGGTAGATACTTATTTTAAATCCGACTTTTCCGGGCATGCTAATATCCCAACAAGTTTTGCAAACGAAAACAGCTCAATTTCTATCGGCATGGTTGACCTGGCCCTGAAAAAATCAGTAGGCAAGGCTTCATTTGTTGGGGAATTGTCTTTTGGTCCGAGAGGGCAGGAGCAATCCCTGCCAGATGGTTCCACTAAATCCATTTACACAGCCGGTGTTTCCAGCTATCATATCCAAAACTTATATGTATCATATAATGTAACCGACAAGTTTAACCTGTCAGCTGGTTATATGTCAACTTTTATTGGCTATGAGGTAATCAGCCCTGCGGCTAATTTTAACTATTCCACGTCTTATTTATTCACCAACGGCCCGTTCGAGAATGCAGGTTTTAAAGCAACCTATACTTTCTCAGATAAAGTAAGCTTAATGGCAGGCATTTTCAACGATTACTGGAATACCTATCAGTCTTTAGGTGGCCGGGTGAATACATTCGGAGCCCAGTTAACAATAACACCGGTAAAAAACTGGACTGCTTATATCAACGTTGCCGCCGGCCCGCAATCAGGAACAGAAATTGACCTTACAACTGCCTATCAAATTACATCAGCCTTTAAATTAGGGCTAAACGCCGCTGATTTTACAGCGCCAACCGGTATGTCGGGAGGGTTTTCAGGCGTAGCTTTGTATCCACAGTTAGCTGTATCTAAAGCGGTTACATTGGGCCTAAGAGGTGAATATTTTACTACAAAATCCGGAACCTGGACAACCACGGCTGGACCAAATCCGGGTGCTTCGGTTACAGGTTTAACTGCAACAGCTAATATCAAAGCAGGGCCTTTAACTTTGATCCCCGAGATCAGGTTTGACAATAGCTCAAAAAACACCATGTTTACAGATGGTGCCGGTGCACCTACAAGTGGCGCTACTCAGTTTTTACTCGCTGCTGTTTACGCCTTCTAAAATTTTATTGACATTTTATTTAAAAGCCGTTGCTGATTTATCGGCAGCGGCTTTTATCTTTATGCCATGAAAATAAAAATAATAGCATTAGTTTTTATCCTATTTGTTAAAACCAGCTTTGCACAGCAGAATCTATTATCATTTGATGAACATAATAAATACATCTATTACCAGGTGGCCGATGCGCCCGGCCTTACGGCAGATACTTTGCTCACCAAGGGATTATCGTTTTTGAAAACATATTATCCAAAGATCAGGCTAAAACCCATAGTCGGAGAAAATATGGTCAATGGGCAGGGGAAATTTTTAGTCTATGGAGGAGTTTCAGTTTTGAAACATGAAAAAGGTGAAATTACATTCCAGCTCAATATCGAATTTAAAGATCAAAAATACAGGTATTGGTTAACCGGATTCATTTTTACGCCTTATCAACGTGACAGGTATGGCAATTTTGTCGCTCAGCAGGGGATTGAAATTCCTTTAGAAAGTGCATTGTCGAAATTGGAAAAAAGAGATGTGGATGCTTATCTGGATGAGACCGGTACTTTTTGCAAACAGTTTGGCGACAGATTTAAACAATTTATTACCCACGCGCCGAAAAAAGAAGAAACTATTAAAAAAGTCGTTACCGATAAGTGGTAGCTTAAAATACACAAAGTTGCATTTATTATAATTTTCTCAATAAAAACCCCCGGTAATTATTAAATACACAAAGTTGCATTTGCTTGATTGAAATAATGCTAAATGTTACAATGTTGCAATAAGGTAGCAATATTTAATATTGGCATTACGTTTTAAATTAAAATTTAATTTCAATCGACATGCTTATCTCAAAATTTGATTTGTACAATCCCGAGTGGCTCGAGCTTGTATTTGACGACCGTAACAAAGATTACGGCGCCTATGACCTAAGGCATCACTATGCCGGTAACGTGGTTAGGGCAATGGGTATTACGTTCCTGGCTATTGGCTTGCTGTGCGGGGCGAGTATTGTTTTTAGGGGGACGCCGCGGGACACGATGATCCCGGTAGATCTTCACCAGGTTATACCTGTTTTACCTACGGTGGTACCACCCGTGAAACATCCCGATCCGGTTAAACCTTTAAGATCAGACCCACCTGCACAACCTATTACCACTACAAGAGATGTTCCTCCGGTTGTTGTGCCAGACCCTATAGCTGAAAAGCCGGTGATAAATACCGATGTAAAAGGCGCTATCGGACAGGTAGATGTAAAAGGAACTGCCAACACAGGTAATGTACTTCCGGTTGATCCGAATGCAGGAAACGGTACTACACAAGCCGTAGATGATGGTGTACACACCCTCTTGGGCCTTGATGTAATGCCCGAACCGGTTGGCGGCGATAAAGCCTGGGCCAAATTTTTAAATAAGAATTTAAGATTTCCTTATGCAGCACAGGAAGACGGTGTAAGCGGAAAGGTTATTTTAAGTTTTATTATTGAAAAAGACGGTACGCTATCTAACATAGTTGTTGACAGGGCCGCAGGGCATGGATTTGATGAGGAAGCTTTGCGCGTATTGAAATTAGCAAAAGCCTGGAAACCTGGTATGCAAAACGGCCAGGCCGTAAGGGTAAAATATGAGATCCCTATTAATTTTCAAATAACAACCAACGAATAACCTGAAAGCAGAAAGCTAAAAGCTGAAAGCCGGAGATAAAACCTTTTGGCTTTCAGCTTTCACCTTTACGCTTTCCCCTTTTACCTTTCTCCTTTCACCTTTCCGCTTTTTTTCCTAATTTTGTGCTTCCTTTCAAAAAAACAATAATAAATTGGAGCACCTGGAATTAACCACCGTTGAAACCGCCAAAGATTTAGGTTTACTACCCGAAGAATTTGAACGTATAAAAGAAATATTAGGGCGCGTGCCCAACTTTACCGAGCTTTCTATTTTTTCGGTAATGTGGAGTGAGCATTGCTCGTACAAAAACTCAATCACCTGGCTGAAAACTTTACCTAAGGATGGTCCGCGTATGCTGGCTAAGGCAGGCGAAGAAAATGCTGGTCTTGTTGATTTGGGCGGCGGTATAGGCTGCGCCTTTAAGATTGAATCGCATAACCACCCTTCGGCACTTGAGCCATACCAGGGTGCTGCCACAGGCGTAGGCGGTATCAACCGCGATATATTTACGATGGGTGCAAGGCCCATCGCGCAATTAAACTCTCTTCGCTTTGGCGATTTGGCGCTTGATCGTACCAAATGGCTGATAAAAGGTGTTGTAAAAGGGATCAGCCACTATGGCAATGCTTTTGGCATACCTACCGTAGGCGGCGAACTTTTTTTCGATGAATGTTATAATGTTAACCCTTTGGTTAATGCTTTTTCAGCCGGTATTGTAAAAGCGGGTGAAACGGTGTCTGCTACCTCTTATGGTGTGGGCAATCCGGTTTACATCGTAGGTTCTGCAACGGGTAAAGATGGCATCCACGGCGCGGCATTTGCGTCAAAAGATATTACCGAAGATTCGGTTAACGACCTTCCGGCAGTGCAGGTAGGTGACCCTTTCCAGGAGAAGCTATTACTTGAAGCTACTTTAGAAGTTATAAAAACCGGCGCTGTAGTTGGTATGCAGGATATGGGTGCGGCAGGGATCATCTGCTCAAACTCCGAAATGTCTGCAAAAGGGGAACATGGTATGAAAATATACCTGGATAAAGTTCCAACGCGTCAGCAGCACATGAAGCCTTTTGAAATTTTGCTTTCTGAATCTCAGGAGCGGATGCTGATTGTGGTTCATAAAGGAAGGGAAAAAGAGGTTGAGGCCGTATTTGATAAATGGGATCTGAACTGTGCTATTATAGGCGAAGTAACCGATACCAAACGCCTTGAATATTATATGAATGGCGAGCTGGTTGCCGATGTGCCAGCTGACGACCTTGTTTTGGGTGGCGGCGCCCCCATTTACGAGCGTGAATACCGCGAGCCGGCCTATTACCGGTTGAACCAGGCATTTAACATTAACAATGTTGAAGAACCTAAAAACCTGTTAGCTGTTGCCGAACATTTGATCGGTCATCCGAATATTGCTTCCAAAAGATGGGTTACTGATCAGTATGATTCTATGATCGGTACGTCAACCATGACAACCAACCGCCCAAGTGACGCTGCTGTTGTTGCAGTTAAAGAAACGGATAAAGCTATTGTGATAACAGTCGACTGTAATTCGCGTTATGTTTATGCCGATCCGCAAAAGGGTACTGCTATTGCTGTTGCCGAAGCGGCGCGTAATATCACCTGCGCAGGTGGCGAACCGGTTGCCATCACCAACTGCCTTAATTTTGGCAATCCGTATAAGCCCGAAGTTTACTGGCAATTTGTGGGTGCAATAAAAGGTATGTCTGAAGCTTGCCGCAAGTTTGAAACTCCTGTTACCGGTGGTAACGTTAGCTTTTATAATCAATCATCAGATGAAGGGCCGGTATTCCCGACACCAACAATAGGTATGCTGGGTGTAATGGACGACCTTAGCAATTTCATGACCCTTGATTTTAAAAAGCCCGGCGACATCATTTATTTAATCGGCGTGTCGGTTAATGATATTGCTTCTTCGCAATACCTTGCATCTTACCATAAAATATTGACAGCACCCGCGCCATTTTTCGACCTGGAGTCAGAGTATGCAATGCAGCAGGTGGTAAAACAATTGATCAAACATAAAGTAATACAATCCGCACATGATGTTTCAGACGGTGGTTTGTATATAACACTGGTTGAATCTTCGTTACCAAATGATTTTGGTTTTGAAATTGAAACAGACGAGTCAATCCGCAAAGATGCCTTCCTTTTTGGCGAGGCACAGGGCAGGGTAGTTGTTAGTGTTTCTCCGGATGATAACGAACGTTTTATTGAAATGATGGCCACCAGCGAAGTTGACTTCAGTTTATTGGGATTGGTAACCAATGGCTTATTAAACATTGATGAAGAACCATTTGGTCATATTACCGATGTTAAGATGGTTTACAACAATGTGCTGCATGAAATTTTAGGGGCGTAGTTTTGATATAAAAATTGTCATCCTGAGTGATAATCCGCCAACTGGCGGACTGAAGCTGGAATAACAAAAAAGGGAGTCATGGTGAGGCACTCGAACCATGTGTGGTGGCCTGTACGCTTTGCAATTGGCGCTAATGCATTGGCGTAGTGTCTTTACGCTCATGGTTCGAGCGCCTCACCATGACACCCCCGCTAATTTTAGAATATGTCATAGGTAACGCTTGAAGGATCTTGAAAGGACGGTTCGGCCACATGCAAGGCGTAGGAGATGCTTCATTTCATTTAGTATGACAAGGGGAGAAAAAGAGCATGCTTAAACTAAACAGCGTACACCATATCGCTATAATTTGTTCTGATTATCAAAAATCAAAACATTTTTATAGCGAAATCCTCGGTTTAAAAATATTGCGCGAAGTTTACCGCGAAGAAAGAAAATCTTATAAGCTCGATCTGGAAGTTGGAAACCAATACCAGATCGAGCTTTTTTCATTTCCATATCCTCCCGAAAGGCCTTCCCGGCCAGAAGCCGCAGGTTTGCGCCATTTAGCATTTGAGGTAGATAACGTTGAAGAGGCGGCAGCCCATATAAAAGAACATGGTGTTTTTGTTGAACCTGTACGGATAGACGAATTCACAGGCAAGCATTTTACGTTTTTTGCTGACCCGGATGGTTTGCCTATTGAGTTTTACGAGAAATAAGAATTCAATATTGTCTCCTTTTTACCTTTCATCCCCCAAATCGTCCATTATTTCCTTAAGGTCAGTAATATGCCTGCCATACTGCGTACGTATATGATGGTTTATGCAAACATAAGTTACTATGAACGAGATCAATATTATTGAAAATGCGATCAACAGATTCCACGGAGAAGTAAAGGCATTCGAGGCCAGCATATAACGCATAACACCAAGCCCCCGATTACCGCATAATAATGTAAAACTTACCAATACCGCTAATGGTGTAACACAAAAATTGTAAGTTTTGTAAATTTCTGCATTGAGCTCCAGTTCGTATGTAACCTTACGAATGCTATTCATTATATTTAGATCATAACGGCTGATTGATTTGTAGAAAAGGAAGAACCGGAAAAAGTAAAAGCCATTCAAAATGAGTATTATAAACATAAAAATGCTCGCGACATTAAAAAAGATAACAGATTGCACTCCATAAAACATTAAAGCGATAAACATGCTGTAGGATACCAGTACTGCAATAAACTCAGTTTTCATATTCCTCCGTATTTTCCCGACTGCCGAAGTGGTTTTACCCAACGTTTCGGTACTTATCGGTATCTGCATGCCCTTTGGCTCATCCTTGCCCCAGGCATCTTTTAAATCATCAATATTCATAATTCAATTTTTTAATTATTTCTTTCAATTTGTTTTTTATGCGGTTTATCCGCACCCGCACATTTCCTTCCTTAATACCCAGGGTAGCTGCAATTTCGCTGTACGGTTGGTTTTCCATATAGAGGTATATCAGAGCCTTCTCTACTTTATCCAAATGTTGCACAGCTTTATAAAATACCGCCAGTTGTTCTTCTTTTTCGCCGGCAGCAGATAGCTCTTCCGGCTGATCAAAGTCATGTGGCAATTGCTCATTATCGGGCCGGCGTTTTTGTTTTTTGAAAAATACGATTGCGGTATTAAGTGCTACTCTGTACATCCACGAACTGAATTTGCTTTCACCTTTGAACGAATCAAAAGCCAGCCACAATTGCAGCATCATTTCCTGGATCAGATCATTTCTGTCGTCCGGCTCATCCTGGTATATTTTGGATATTTTAAACAGGATCCCCTTGTTTTCAGCCATCAGCTCCAGGAATCGCGTTTCTTTATTATCCATGTTTAAAAATCTTCATTTTTTCATTGCCTTAACACTCAATAGGTATTAACAATTTAAGTTTGTTACAAGGGTAATTTAATTATTTTTATATTAGTGCGATAGCCATCTGTGTAAAACAGGGCCGGCTTCCTAAAAACTCAATCAACCTATGAAAGCGACGAAAATTATTTTAGTATTATGTTTGGCGATCTTTTTGTGGAATAACAGCTTAAAAGCCCAGGGAAAATACCAGGCCACCTGGGAATCGCTTTCGAAATATAAAATACCCGATTGGTTTCGTGATGCTAAGTTTGGGATCTTCATTCACTGGGGTGTGTACTCGGTGCCTGCCTTTGGCTCCGAATGGTATCCGCGCCAGATGTACCTCGTGGGCTCTGACGAGTACAAACACCATATTGCAACTTATGGGCCGCAAAGCAAATTTGGATATAAAGATTTTATCTCAATGTTTAAGGCAGAGAAATTTGACCCCGCCGCATGGGTAGCTTTATTTAAAAAGGCGGGGGCTAAATATGTGGTTCCGGTTGCTGAACATCACGACGGTTTTGCTATGTACAAAACCTCGCTTTCCAAATGGAACGCTTTTGATATGGGTCCGCATCGTGACGTGGTGGGTGAACTCGCGGCAGAAGTAAAAAAACAGGGACTGATCTTTGGCCTTTCTTCGCATCGGATTGAACATTGGTGGTTTTTTAATGGTGGGAAAAGGTTTGATTCGGATGTGCTGGATCCTAAGTATAACGATTATTATGGTCCTGCCCATAATGAAGATGAAACCATGTCGCCGGAGTACATGAACGACTGGATGATGCGCGATATGGAGTTGGTAAATAATTACCAGCCCCAGCTGGTGTGGTTCGACTGGTGGATTGAACAGCCTGCCCTTGCTGCTTATAAAAAATCGTTCGCCCAGTTTTATTATAACAAAGGTCTGGATTGGAACAAGGGCGTGGTAATCAATTATAAAAACAACGCCTACCCTGATGGCGTTGCAGTCCTCGACCTTGAGCGGGGAAAACTGGGAGATATTAAACCCATTGCATGGCAAACCGACGATGCTATTGGCAACCAGTCGTGGGGATATACTACTACCAATACCTTTAAGGATGCCCGTTATGTGGTCACCAACCTTATTGATATAGTAAGCAAAAACGGCAATTTATTGTTAAATATCGGCCCGAAATCAGACGGGACTATCACCGATCAGGAAACCCAGGTTTTGCTGGGAACCGGTAAATGGCTCGATGTAAACGGTGAGGCTATTTATGGCACCCGGCCATGGAAAATATACGGCGAGGGCCCCACAAAATCGGCCAGCGGATCATTTGCCGATCAGAAAGAACCATTTACATGGCGCGATGTTCGTTTTACAACCAAAGGAGAAGTGTTATATGTGATCACTTTGGGTTTGCCTGAAGGAAAATTGTCTGTAAAGGCATTGTCGTTAAAATCAGGCAACGGCAAAATAGCAGAAATAAAAATGCTTGGCAGCGATCAAAAAGTGACGTGGAAACAAAAGGATGATGAGTTGATTATTGAGCCGTCGAAGAATTATCCTTCAGAATTTGCGGTCAGTTACATAGTGTCATTAGTTCATTAGTTCACTGGTTCATTGGTTTACGATTGAGCGGCCCCGACCTCTAACAATATTTGGTCATCGAAAGCTTATCATGATGCGGCTTACCCGCCGGGACAAAAAAATAATAAAAAATGAAAAGAAATAGAATATTTATTTGGATATGTGCAGCAATTTTTTTGTTTGCGCTAAGCATCTTAATCTTGGACTTAATTTTTGAACATATATCACAGTCTCACGAAAGTTTTGTCAAGTCACATAAAAAAATGTACTGTTACGAGACCTATTCCGGGCCGCCGAATCCTGTCCTATTTGTAAAAGAAAAAAATTATATAGACTCCATAAAAGAATATTATGAAAAAATCGAACATGGGAACCTAAATGCAACATTTAACTTCCCTCCATTCTGGGTGCCTGCTAACCAACAGGTTTATGTCCTATCTTATGATGGAGATTCATCCGTGGCTAAGATAGAGTTCTATTATCTGTTCGGGGGGCATCTTAACTCGGCAGCGGGATATGTGTATGCGCATACTTTACATAAAGACCCCGCGAAAATACGATTCAGGAAATAGTAATCCGGACGAATTATGGGCAATAGTTTTTATTAAGGAAGGAATATTATTATAATATCATTTAACCATGCTTGGGAACCATGTACCAATGAACTAATGAACAAACAATCGTTTCAATTTAAGCAATTCAGTGTTGACCAGACCGGGTGTGCCATGAAGGTCAATACGGATGGTTTTTATCAGATCTTCCGAGAAATTACCTCCATAAAATGAAATAGTCAAAACTTAATCTGACAGTTACGAAAAATTAAAACACGTAACTGAGATTAGTATT